>Ga0181529_10002782_pt1 | contig 20474 bp, 25 predicted proteins | sample PEATcosm2014_Bin_36_FD_119763 | JGI IMG/M metagenome (GOLD analysis project Ga0181529, IMG submission 119763) | Peatland microbial communities from MTU Mesocosm Facility, Houghton, MI, USA - PEATcosm2014_Bin10_30_metaG | ecosystem: Environmental > Terrestrial > Soil > Wetlands > Peat | place... | reverse complement strand
AGCAGCAGATCGACGCCAGCAACCGCATGCTTCCCGACATGCACCAGGACCCCGCCGTACCCGGCGATCGCGGCCCGCTGGCGCCCAGAGAAACCGACAGCCAGGTCTTCGACGAGAACGATCAGTAGCCTTTTGCTACCATCCAGCCATGGCAACCAAAGAAGAAGAGCACCGCGACGACAGCCGCCAAGAAGAAGCGCCGGCCACCGGCCAGAGCGACGGCGCCCACAACCCCGTCCAGGAACGCGCCGACGCCGAGCACGCAGTCCCCGACGTCAAAATCCCCGGCGACACTACGCGCACCGAGGAGCACCGCAAGTAGCATGGCCGACCGCAAACCACCCGCCCGCGATCGCCAGGGCACCTTCAAGAAGGCCGACCAGCGCGCGCCGGCAGACACCGCCATCGGACGCGACGATCAGGGCAACGCGACGCCCCTACCGACTTACGAAAGCGTGATCGCCAAGGCCGCCGCGCCGCCCCCACGCAAACGCAAAACGCCGCGGTAGCTCACGCCTCGCCCTCGGCCGGCACCGGAGGCCCGACCCGCGGCAGCTCGCCGACGCCGGCATCCGGACGCCACTGGATCAGCGACCCATCCAATTTCACGACGTACCCGAGCCGCCCACCGCTCATATTGCGCACCACGCCCAGGTCCGCCGCGTTGACGGTGACGCGCTCCTTGATGGTCCAGAAGTCGCCATCGTCGATCCAGACATCCGCCGCGATGTACTCGCCCTCCTGCAGGGCGTAGGCGTCGACGCGCTCCTCGCGCCGCGTCCAGCACATGCCGATCGAGCCAGGCGCGGCCGCGCGCCCCGCCGCGGCCGCCTCCAGCCGCTCCACACTCTTCACCAACCTCATCGCCTGCCCCCTTCATCCAAGACGCGAATGCGCGCCCGCAAATCCGGCGCCAGGCGCTCGAGCTCCCCTTGCACCGCCTCTTGCGCATGCTGCTGCTCCAGGACCTCCAGACGCACCGCCAGCTCCGCCGTCTCGATCAGCTTGCGCTCGCTCTCCAGCAAGCTCATGAGCTCCTTCGCCTCGCTGAGAGTGAGATCGCCCGACGCCGCATGACTGACCACCGCCGCCGCCGCGTCGACCAGGTCGGCGGCCTGGCCCACGTCCGGCAGCTCCACGTCCACCGCGCGATCGCGCGAGGCGCGCACCGGGACCAGCCGCTCCACGCACAGCTTCAGCGCGATCGGCTCGCCCTTCTTCGCTTCCTTGATGAGCTTCGCCAGGATCTCACCGGCGTCGGCCGCCAAGAGATCGGCGCACAACTGCGTGGTGCGGTTCTTCGTGCCGCGAGGCCGGCCGGCCGGATTGCCCGATGCGCCAGGCGCGAAGCGGCCACTCCGGGCCCGCTTCGCCTCCACCTGATCCCCGCCTGTTATCCGGCTGCTCATACGCTCCATCGTCCCACGCAGCCAGCCGCAGCCTGATAAGCGCCTGCAAAGAACAGGCGATCGCTCCCGGAAATCGCCGGGTACCCCACCGCCGGCAGCCCGCTTCACGCGGCGACACAGCGGGCCGCGCCGTCGCCGCTTCAGCGCAAACCAGCAGCGCCGGCGCCTGCGCCTTTTTTCGGAGAGCGCCGGTAGGCTATATACCCGCCTCAAAAATGGGGGGCGGGCCACACCGATGGGGAAGCACTCACCAGGGATGGCCGGCGCCTCACCAGCGACGCGGAAGGCCGCACCCGCCGCGCAACGAGACCAGCAGGCAAGCCGCGCCTCACCCGACGACGCTGCAGAGCGCCGCCAAGCGGAAGCGGCCGCGCGCGACGCGGAGAGCACGCCAGCGCCGCCGACGCCGGCGGCTCAGCCAGAGCCGAGCGGAGCCGGCCAGCAGGACGCCAGCCGTCGCGGCGCATTGGCCGGCAAGTCTAAGGACGTCGCCGCTTCAAGGCATTCGGCACAAGAGCTTTGTTGAGCCCCGCCACCCCCGGCCAGCCAGCACAGGGGCGCCCGCTGCGGCCGCGGCCGTTCGCGACGCTCGCGGCCCGCGCAGCCGACGGGCGCCAGGCCGCCCGCTAAGACCCGTCCGCCCCGCGCTCTGCTGGGGCTCCCCCGCCCTCGGCGCTTACGCGCCTGGCGGCAACACAACGACCAGCGCGCGCCGCTTCGCGGCCGCGCCCGGGTTCTCGGGACCCACGGCAGCCCGCAGCCAGGCGATGCGCCGCCGCGTCTGCGCAATCAAGCCCTCGACCCGGCCGGCCTCCAGACCCAGCCGGAATAGCGAGGCCTCCGCCTCCGCCAGCTCGCGCCGCAGCAACACCCCGGCCAATTGCTGCCGCGAGTACTTCGCGCGCATGGCGGCGGCCGCGTCATCGAGACGGGCGCACCGGCTCACGCCGAGGCCTCGCCATCCGGAACCAGGCGACAGACGTCGGCGGCCAGGCTGGCCAGCTCGGCCGGCAGATCCACGCCGAGATCGTGGCAGAGCTCGAGAGCGCAAATCAACTGCATCACCGCACGCCGGCGCCGCACCGCCACGCGGCGCCACGCCACCAGCCCCGCCGGCGGCGCCGCCCGCGGAAGCGCACCCGACCCACGCCGACTACCCATCACAGCACCCCACCCCAAGCGTACATCAGACATCGAAGTCCGATTCCAGCGTCGACGGGTCGCGGCGGCGACGCCAGGGGCGCCGGCGCAACTTGGGACGCAGCGTCACCGCCGGCGGCGGCGGCTCCGGACGTAGCATGGTCACCACGGCATCCAGCGAGGCCAGGGACAGCCCACGCCGGCCGGCCAGCCAGTTAGCCATCAGGGGCTGAGACAAGCCGCACCTACGCGCCAGGTGGGAGACGCAGGCTCCCCCCGCGACCATCGCCAGCACCGACTCACGGACGGCGGCCGCGTGACGCACGAAACCCTCCGGCCAACCATCGCCTTCACCCATACCGATAGTTTGACCAATCCACGGACAATGCGCCGGCCCGCAGGAAGCGCCGGCAGGTTCCCCGGCAGCGCACAGGGCCGGCCACTCCAGGCGCGCCAGCGCGCCGCGCTTTCCGGCACGCGCCCTGCCCGGGGCCCGGCGCGTCGTGCGGCCGGCGCGCTCTCCCTCCGCGGCGCCCGCAAGTGTAGCGCGCCACCCAAGCCAGTCAAGGGTTCGCTCCGCCGCGGCAAAGACCGCCGCGCCCTTGACAGGCTCGGGGCCCGGCGCGCAGCGGGGGTGCGTCCGCGGCGGCTGAGCAGCGGCAGAAAGGGAAAGGCGGAAATGTCTAACAGCGAAATGTTGGTGAAGCTGAGAGAAGGAAAAACCGAAGAGGTGGTGCAGTACCTGCAGCAGCTCGAAGAAGAATACGAAACGTGGGTGAACCGGCAAGAAGAGAGTTGGGCGGTGGCGCGGGAATTGAACAGCAGCGCAGAGCAAGTCGAGGAGCTCCCCTGGTAAGGGGAGCTCTTTTTCGTCAATCGCCAGGAACCGGCGGCGGCGCCGCCGGAACCAGCGGGCCCACCGGCGCGGCCGGCAGTTCGGCGGCCAGCGCGGCCGTCGAGAGCAACGCGCACGCCGAGTTGAAAGACCCGGTATCCGCCGCCAGTTGCGACTGCGCGGCCGCCAGGGGCGACGTCGCCGAGGCGATCGCCTGCTGAATGTTGGCCACGTTGGCCTGGTCCGCGAGCACGGCCGCTTCGGCGACCTGCAGCGCGGAGATGGCTTGATCGAGCGGGGTCTGCATGACCGCATGATACACGCACGCCACGCCGCGCGGTGCGCGGCTGACGCGGCGACGGAGGCGGGAGAAGCAATAAGGAACGCGCGCGCAGCGCCGCCCCCCGCCGCAGGTTTCCCCCCTTGGATCCCCCCATCCTTGGCACCCCCCATTCAAGGAATCCCCAAGGGGGGAAACCAGCTCTGCTCCGCGCGCATGGGCTCGCCGACGCTCGCCCTCAATTGCGCGCTCCGGCCGAGGGGGGCCGGCGCCAGACCACGGGCCCCGGTCCGCCTCCGGTGCGCGCGCAGTTGTGGCGGCTCAGCTCGCACAGCTCGCCATCGCCGCCCCTCCATTCGGGGCTCGCGCCCCGCGCCCGCCCGCCGATAGGCGGCCGCAATCCCGTGCCAGCGAGCGCCGGTCAATCGGCCGATCCCGCCGGCCATCGTCCAAACCGGGCCACGGCACGGACGGCGCGAGCGACCTCATGACCGGCGCTCGCCAGCGCAGAAAGGCCCTGGGGCCTGCGGCAGCAAGGCAAGCCACCAGGCGGGCTTTCGCTTCCAGCGCCCCCACACGCTTCAACGCAAAGCTCGCACCTCTGGCCCAAGCAGCTGGCAAGGGGCACGCCCGCTCCGCAGAATTTTCAAAGGCCCGCTGCGCTCCAAAATTCAGCTCCGCGGCGCCGCGCACAGAAGCTCCACTTGGCAACCGCGATGCAGCCGGCCAGCCCCTACGCGCGGCGCCCTTGCCAGCGCAAGGCCAGAGGCGCAGCACCTCCCTGGGTAAGCGTGTGGGGGGGCTGAAAGGCAAAGCCCCACACACCAGCGCGCCCGCCGTGGCGCAACTTACCAAGGAGTTACTACGATGTCATCCGCAGCGCAGCCACTTAGAGACCGCATCAGCTTCGGCACCAACCAACCAACCGAGATCCAACTCGAGCGCGGCGGCAGCCCGAGCGAAAGCACCGCCCGCGACGGCTCCAGCGAGTACCGCTACTTCCTCGCCCACCACCAGATCATGTGGGTGCCGGAAGACGTGCACCAGGCCATCCAGCGCGACCAGGCCGGACCAGACGGACAGTTCGCCGTCACCAAGCACCGCGCGCCGAAACCCTGGACGGTGATCCACCTGGACGCCACCGAGCCCGCCGCAGGATGGACCGCACCCGACCAGCAGCCAGCACCGCCCGCACCGCCAGCCAGGCCCGCGCCGGCGCCCGTCGCAGCACCGCGCCCCCGTCAGGAGCCGACGCCCGCACAGCCGCAGCAGCAGAGCCTCCCCGCAGAGCAGCCATTCAGCACCAGCATGTACAGCAGCCTTTGTGCCGCCATCAAGACCGCGCAGGCGGCCGAGGAGTACGGCCAGCACATCGGACGCCCGGTCGCGTTCGACACGTCGGATATCCGCGCCATCGCGGCAACCCTGTTCATCCACGCGACAGGAGGCCGCTAATGCGCTCAGTCGGCGAGTACGAATACCGGGGCGACGAAGAAGCCCAATACGCAGACCGCCAGGCCGGCCTCAGCCGCGCCGAAGACGAACGCTATACCCGCGAGATCGCAGCCGACCAGAACAGCGGCCCTGCAATCCGCATGAGCACCCACCAACTCGCGGCCCGCATCGAGCAGATGGAAGCCACGCAGCAGACCCGCGACGAACGGCCAGCCCAGGCCCGCAACCGCGCGGCCAAGCTGGCCCGCTACCGCGACGAGCTCGCCCTCCGCACCGCCAACCACGAGCAAGCCGTCCACGACGCCGCCCGCCAGGCCGAACCTCCGGCCAGGCCGGAGATCGAAGATCTCGCCGAAGCGCTGGTCCGCCGCTACGGCTGCGGCACCGCCCTGGACGCCATCTGGGAAGCATCGCACCGCCTGTTCGCGGCGGGCGAAGGGAAGGCCAGCTAACCGCAACCGCTCAACCGGCGACGCGCGTCGCCGGTTGAGCTACACTGATGACAGAAAGCCGCCCCATGACCACAGAGCAGAGATTCGAACGCATTGAGAACGTGCTCACCACCATCGCCGAGGCCCAGCTGAAGACCGAAGAGAACGTCCTCCGCATCGAGAAGACCATCGCAGCCACCGCCGAGGCCGCCGCCGCCTCCGAACGGAGAATCCTCTCCCTGATCGAGGACACCAGCGCCAGCCTGCAACGCGAAATGGCAGGCATGCACCAGGAAATGACCAGCGGCTTCCAGCGCGTGGAGGCAGCCACGCTCCGCAACACCAAAGTGCTCACCGGCGGCTCCAAAGCCATCGCCGCCTTTCAGGCATGGGCGGAACAGCGCGACCGGATGGACATCAAACGCGATAAGGAAATTCGCGACCTCCGCGCCCGCCTCGCCAAGCTCGAACGCACCCACAAGCGCCGCGCCAGCTAACGCACCCGGCGGCCCGCTGGCGCTCCCGCGCGCCGCGGCGCTACCCTCGCGGCATGAACTCCAACCAGCCGCACCCGCTCCCCCCCGACCAAATCAACCAACTGGAACCGCCCCGCTCCCACCCGGCGACACCCGCCATGCCGGCGCGAGAGGACAGCCAGCCGCTTACCGCCGCTCCGGACGATTTTTGCGAATCGACCCCGTAGCGGCCGGCGGCCGCGCCTCAAGGAAGGCCCGCGCGCCGCCACGCCGGCGGCCCAGCTGGCCCACCACGCACGCCAACAAGCCCGGCAGCGGCCGCCGGCCAGGCGCACGGGCCGGCAGCACAGCAGACCCCCCGACGCCGGCGCCGCGGCGCCGGTTCCCGCGTGCCGGCCCAGCCGACCAGGCCGGCGCCAGCCAGGCCACACGCTGCATGCCGGCCACCACACCGGCCGGCAAGGTGTCGCCGCCTGAGCTACGATGAGCACATGACGGTCAAAGCCCTCTACCAGCGCTACACCGGCGACCTGGCCGCGCACCAACGCGCCATCGACGGCCGCTTCCGCAAACTCACCGACCAACGCCGCCGCATCATCGCCGCGGCCGCCTCCGGCCGCACGCTCCGCGAGATCGCCACAAGCGAAGGCATCGGACACGGCGCCGTCGATACCATCCTCCGGCGCAGCATGGAGAGCATTCGCAAGGACCTCCACCACGAGCCGCGCTACAACAAGAACGGGAGACGCAAGCAGCGCCAGGAAGAACCGGCGCCGGTCAGCGCCTGAAGAACGATGGACGGCCCGGCAACCTGGGCGGCTTGCCACGCCCGCACCTGGGGAGCAGCTCCAGGAAGCGGGACGAACCGCCCAGGCCCGCCAGGCCATCGAACATCAACCACCAGCTTACAAGACCCCGGCCAACGGGTCCACAGCGAACACCGACGCATGCCGCACGTAGCGGCCCACCATCGCCACGCTCGAGTGCCCCGTCCGCCGCATGATCGCCAGATCCGAAGCGCCATTAGCCGCCGCCGCCGTGGCGCACCCGGCGCGCAACGAGTGACCGCCGTACCGCGCCGGATCCAACCCCGCCCGCTTGACGGCGCTTTGCACCACCTCCGCCAGGCCATGCCCGCTCACCCGCCGTCTCGAGATGGCGCCGGTATTGACGTCGATGATCGGGAACAACGGGCCCGGCCAGTTGCCCCGCTCGCGGATCCACGCCGTTACCGCGCCCACCGGATCCGTCAACCGATGCCGGCCGCGGTGCACCCCTACCTCGCGGCCCAGGCCCTCCTGATCGGTCTTCGAGCGCGCCACCGTCACCACCAGGCCGGCCGGCTCGAACCGCACGCTCGCCAGGTCGAGCGCCGACAGCTCGCTACGCCGCAGCCCCGACGCGAAGCCCAGCAGCAGCACCGCGCGGTCGCGCACACCCCACACATCCTCCGGCGTGGCGCGCAACACCGCCCGCAGATCGTCGACGCTCAGCGCCACCTTGGCATTGACCGGCGCGACTCCCAGCTTGCGCCGCAACCCGTACAACACCTCGCGCACGTCCTCATTGATCGGCGACCGCGCGCCCACCCGGAGATGCTCGAAGGCGATCGACGAGCACCGCCGCTCGATCGTCGCCACCAGCTTCTCGGCCCGCGCCTGGCCCACCAGGTACAAGCACACCGTGTCCGTCGACGCCGGCAGCGGCGCCCGGCCGGCCGAGTCGCACCACCGCAGGAAGTCCGCCCAATCCGCCCGGTAAGCGCGGCGCGTGTTGACGCTCAACCGCCGCTCCGTGATCGCCGCCCGCTCGATACGCAGTGCCGCCACATCCACTCCCGAATCGAAAAGCCGGAGCTGCTCAGCCCCGGCGCCCGCCGGCGCGATCAACGCAACCGGGCCCGCTGCCCGCTCCGCAACCTGTGGCATAGGTCGCCTCCACCAAGAGTGTGGACCATCGCAAAGAATTCACGCAACCCCGCGATATCGGACACACTCCTCTAATAATTTCAATCGGCGACAAACTTACCAGCTCCCCAAACCCCCTTCCGCGCAACCCGAAGGCCAGCAACGCCCGGCCCGCCCTCACCCGGCGACAGAAGCCGTTGCCACGGGTGCGATAACAAGGTAGTATCGGATTTCGGAGCCAGACGGCGCTGAAAGGGGACGCGCCGCCGACCCCAGAGACCTATGCCACAGGTCACGGAGTCACGATGAGCAGCACGCCGGACCACGCCGACTGCCCCGCCCCACCGCCACCAGCAGCAGCACCACCAGACGCACTATTCGTTATCGGAATTGTTAACGGCACGCTAACCACCAGATCCAGCCTCACGTCCCCGGCCCTCGCGCTGCCGGTTGAGCTACGGTGAAACCAAGCGGCGCCGCCACACCATGGACCGCCCATGATCCCTTTTCAGCTCAATCCCCAATCCGGCGTTCCGCTCCACGAACAGGTGGCATTTGCCGCCAAGAAGGCCATGATCTCCGGCCAGCTACGTCCCGGCGACGCCTTTCCGTCGGTCCGCGCCCTCAGCAAGGCCATGAAGATCCATCCCAATACCGCCCACAAAGTCATTGCGCAACTCACCGCCGAAGGACTCCTCGAAGTGCGGCCCGGCATCGGCACCATAGTGCTCTCCCCGCCGCCGTCTAGCGGCCTTGAGCGCGCCCGCCTGCTCGGCCGGGAAGTGGAACAACTGGCGGTCGAAGCCAAGAAACTGGGACTCACCGTCGACGACCTGCACGCCGCCATCGATGAACAGTGGCGCCTCCTGCAGGTCCATCCCGAGGAGCAATCATGAGCACCCCCCTGCGCACCGAACAGCTCACCAAAACCTTTCCCCACGTGGATGCGCTCCATTCGCTCACCCTGGAGGTGCCCGAAGGCGCAGTCTTCGCCCTCGTCGGCCCCAACGGCGCGGGCAAAACCACAGCCATCAAGACTTTCTTGAATCTACAATGCCCAACCTCCGGAAAAGCCACTATATTAGACACCGATTCACGATCCCTCGGCGCTCCGCAACTGGAGCAAATTGGCTACGTCTCTGAGAACCAGAAGCTGCCGGGATGGATGAAGGTCGGCTATTTCCTGTCCTATTGCAAAGAGTTCTACCCCGGGTGGCGCGATGACGATCTGGCGGAACTCGTCCGCCTCTACGACCTGCCGCTCGACCGCAAGCTGAACCATCTCTCGCGCGGCATGCGGGTGAAGGCCGCGCTCGCCTCGTCGCTGGCCTATCGCCCCAAGCTCATCGTCCTCGACGAACCGTTCGGCGGCCTCGACGTGCTGGTCAGGGAACAGCTCATCGAGAGCATTCTCGACCGCACTCCCGAAGCTACCGTCTTCCTGGCGTCGCACGATTTGTCGGAGATCGAGAGCTTCGCCAGCCATATCGCCTATCTCAACGGCGGCCGCCTGGAATTCGTCGAGGAGACCGCGATGCTCGCCGCCCGCTTCCGCGAAGTTCAAGTGACGCTTGATCATCCGGCCGAACTTCCGCTCGGCATGCCCGCGGCATGGCTGAATCCCCAGACCTCCGGCGCCGTGGCCGCCTTCACGCACTCGCGCTACGACCACGGGAGCCAAGCCGAAATCCAGGCCCGCTTCCCTGGAGCGCGCGAGATTACGGCGCGAGTCATGACGCTGCGATCCATCGTCCTGGCGCTATCGAAATCGGCCAAAGGCGCTGCCGGCGCCACGGGAGCGAGGTGAGACCATGCACGCCATACTCGTGATCTTCAAGAAGGATGTTCGCCGCTTGTGGTGGCAGATTGCCATCACGCTGGCACTGCTGGCAGCTCTCGGACACCAGGATTCCTGGCGCGCCGACGCCATCCCCGATTCGCTGGAAGGCTGGTTGAACCTGCTGGTGCCTCTGGCCTGGGCCTGCCTGATCGCGCAAGTGGTTCACGAAGAGACCCTGGTGGGCGATCGCGAATTCTGGATGACGCGTCCTTATCGCTGGCCCAGCCTGCTGGCGGCCAAGGCGCTATTCCTGGTGCTGTTCATTCACCTGCCTCTGTTCACCGCCGATTTCGCGATTATTGCCGCGCGCGGCCTGTCCCCGGCAGCCGCCATCCCGCACCTGCTCCGGAAGCAGCTTCTGCTGGCTGGCGGACTCACCGTGCCCGCGGTCGCTCTGGCGGCCATTGTCCGCAACCTGATGCAGTTCGTATTTGTCGCGGTCCTGGCCCCGGTGATGGTGATGTTCTGCGCCAGTTCCATCCGTGCTCCCTGGCTTTCGGTAGATGAAGTGCGCTCCGGCAGCACCGTGCTCGTGCTCGGCGTTGCGACGGTCGCCGTGGTCTTCCTGCAGTACCGCTGGCGGCGCAGCCGATTGGCCCGCACGATGGCAGTAGCCGGCGGCCTGTTGGCGGGCGTGTTGTACGCCTTTGTTCCCCCTGGATATACTTACGTTGTCAAGGCCGCCGCGTCCCCCGCGCGCCTGCCAATCTCCCTGCAAATCCCCCCGGAGCCGATCCACTTCAATAGGAACGGCGGCCCGGACGCGGTCGGCGTGTATCTGTCCCTGACGGCTTCGGGAATTCCGTCCAACTCGCTCTACCGCTCCCAGTCCCTCAGCGTGGAGGTCCAGGGCTCGAACGGCGCGCACTTTCAAACTCGGCCGACTGCCGTTTACCAGCCGTGGGCGAAGATCGAATTCGGAGCGGGAGCCAACTTGATCGCGGATGCCGGTCCGGGCCCTTACTCCTACTCCGGGCTCAGTATGACATTTTCCAGGAGTGCCTTCGCCCGCATTCGGGACAGCCGGGCAACCGTCTCCGGCAGCCTGGCCGTCCAGTTCTACCAATTGGGCCAGGCGGTGCGTGTGCCGGTGGGAGGCAGTCGCAACGTCCCCCACATGGGAAGGTGCTCCAGCATGGTCCAGGAATGGCGCTATTCCGAAGCACTGCTGAAAGTTCTCTGCGAATCGGCTGGCGGCGACGGCATCTATGCGCGGGTCGAGTTGGCCTCACCGGGTGGCGAAGCCAACCTGGCATATGGGACTCGGCGGCCGTTCGGCAATTTCTCCCCCGACATCGCCGGGCCGCGATTGACCTGGCTCTCCCCGGTGGATCGCTGGCAGACCTCCTTCCAGATCACCGATAATCCCTCGAACGCGCCGGGGTCGCAATGGCTCATTCCCCGCTCTGCCCTGCCAAATCTCGAAATCGTCATCACACCGGAGCTCATCACGGGCTACCAGATAGTCGACTACCGGTTCCCGGATCTCGACCTGAAAGACTACGTAGTAAAGCCGCTCTTACGGTGAAGTTTCCAGGGCGCCTTCCCGCTTGGTTACCAGTCTGGGATTCAGCCCCACCTGCCGGTACGCCTCCAGCAGCGCCCCGCGATCCGGCCCGTGCAGCGGAGCACGGCACCGGCAGCCGTCCTCCATCTCCACCAGCAGACGGAACTGCTCGCGGACGAAGCTGCTCGCAAACACTCCGCCGATGTATGCCACGTCCACGCGCTCGCCCGGCTGCCACAGTTGCCCCCGCACCGAGCCCGCCAGCATGGCAAGCTGAATCGCCGCGCTGTTCAGGATCTGCAGCGCCACCGCATCGCCCGCCGCGGCCGCCCGGTCCACTATCGGCGCCAGCCGCGCCGCCCGCGACCGCGGCCATTCGTCGCTGTACATCCGATGCAGCATCTGGTTGGCACTGCCCGACTCCGTGGCTTCGACCAGCGCATCCCGCAGCAGGGTCGGCGCGCCCCAACCTTCGTCCACCCGCAGCGCCGCCCGCACGGCCTGACGCGCGATGTCGAACGCGCCGCCCTCGTCGCCGAACACGTAGCCCCATCCGCCGGCCCGCGCCGATTGTCCCGCCGAGTTCCGCCCGAACGCAATCGACCCCGTCCCCGCGATGGTCACGATGCCCTGCCCGGATTCAGTCGCTCCCGCCAGCCCGGTGACCGCGTCGGTGGTGACCACCAGCGTCTCCGCGCGCAGAATCGACGCCAGGATCTCACGCTTATCGTCCGGCCCGCCGCTCATGCCAAAGCAGGCCGCGGCAAACTGCACCGCATCCGCATTCAGGCCGGCTTCGCGGCAGGCGTCGGCCAGGCTGTGGCGCACCGCCCGCTCCAGTTTCGCGCGGCCTTCCCCGGCCGCCGCGTGATTGCAGGGACCCGCGCTTCCCTGCCCTAAAATGCGGCCGGTTTCGTCCCCGATCAGCGCCGTGGTTCCGGATTGTCCGCCGTCCACTCCCAGAAACAGTCTCATGGTAACCGGTAGAGCCGCGCGTCCTTATTGTGAGCCACCTCGCGGACGCCCCACAGTTCCGGGTGCAGCCGCAGATCGCGCGTCTCGCCTTCGTTCTCGAAGGATAGCAGGTAGCCGATGCCGCGGTTCTTAAGTTCCTCGGCCGCGTCACGGCGCATATCGGGTCCCGCCTCTTGATGCGCCTCCGGCGTGTCCGAGAGCAGTCGCCAGCCCACCGACCGGTCGCGACCCTCCAGCCGCAACTTGACGTCGCGCTGATCGAGGGACGTCTGGATCCGGACCTCATCGGCCGGAGCCGCGTGCAGGAAATCCATCTCGAAGGTCTGGCGCGGTGCCAGCCATTCCGGCGACCGCCAGAATGTGATCGGGTTCCCGTCGTGAGCCTCAGCCGAGCCGCACCGAAATTCGACACGCCGGTCGGAATCGGCGACATCGACTTCGTGGATTCGCCACAGGACATGCCCGCGATTCGCCGTCACCAGCCGTACAGCCGTCAACTCCTGCCGCGGAAACGCGAACCGGATCCGCCAGTTGGGCGCCTCCGACGGAAACGACGCCGCTTCAATCATCACGCCCGCCACCTGGTTCGGCTCCGACTCGTACTGCACCAGGATGCGCCGCGACGTGTATGACTCCGGAATGGGCCGCCAAGTGAAGACCGTGGCCTCCGGCGGCGTGTTCGCGTCCACCATTCGCGCCACGCCGTAGAAGAACGTATTGTTCTCCAGGTATTCGTCCATTGGCTTGATCCGTAGCGCCTGCCGGAACGGCACCCGCACCAGGTGCCACGCGTCCGGCGCGCAGTATTTCGAGACCCGCGTGGGCCACGAAATCAGCGCATGCACTAGCACCAAGGCCACCGCCAGCCGTGGCACGCTCTCTAGGGCCAGCGCCATCGCCAGGGCGACAAAAGGAAGGCTGGGAATCAGGAACCGCGTCCCGATGTTGCTGAAGTAACCGATTCCGAAGACCAGCGCCGCCAGCAGCAGACGCCGCCCTTGCTGACGGCCGAGCGCCAGCAGCGCCAGAGGCGCCAGCAGAAACACCGGCCCCAACAGCCCTCCCAGGTGTCCGTAAGTCGTCACCTGCAGCGGAATCTGCCACAGGCGGGCCAAATCATACCGCTGGAAATGCTGCAGATAACTCGATTCGAATGCTGGCGTTATATATGGATTGGGAAACCATCGATTGAAGAAGGGAGCCAGCGGATTCCCGATCCAGATCGCGTTGCGCAGCATCCACGGCAGCACCATGCCGGCCGCGAATACCGATACCGTCAGCCCGTCGCGCCACCGCCGGCTCCGCCACAATACGAAGCCCAGCGCATAAGGGATGGCCGGCCATCCAGTGTACTTCACCCCGTAGGCAAATCCCGCCATCATCCCGATCATCACCAGCAGCCGCGGTGACCGTGCGTCGTCCCATATCTGTAATAGATAGAATAACGTAAAGAGCACAGCCGCAAGTGCCACATCAATGTAGGCGCTAGTCCCGTCGACGCCCATCATCGGGCTCACGAACACCAGCAGAGCCCCGCAGGCCCCCGCCACCGCGAATCCCGCACGCCTTCCGTAAGCGAACACCTGCCACGCCAGTGCCACCAGAAACGCGAAATGCACCATGGACGCCGCCGAGTGCTGTCCGAAAGCGAACGCGTACAGGAACACCATCTCCGCGCCCTGCGACAGGCTGTCGTAGAGATTCCAGGCGATGGGTTGGAATCCGTGCTCACGCAGAGAACGAGCCACAAAACCCAGATGATATCCCGCGCCATCGAAACTCGATTCCGGCGCCATCGAGTTAAAGAAGTAGAGCACAAAATAGAAGCCAGCGATCAGAAACAGAAGGTAATAGAGCGATGGCTGATATCGCCACTCGACTTTCGCCGGTCGCCATCGGAATCCCCAAATCAGGGCTACCGCCCCCACAGTCAGAAACACTGCCGGGTACGCCAGCCGCATCGTGCACAGGACGAAGACCGCCATACTGAGCGCCGCCGCCCCGGCCACGAACCGGACTCCCGGGTCGCGCACCGCCGTCCCCGCCAGGCGCCGTCCCAGCGCCATCGACACCGCCACTGTAAATAGCGCGCCAAACAGAATGAGCAGGGCCTGCACGATCCCCGATTGTACCCCCGCCCCGCTCGAGTTTCGAGGTTACGTAGCCTGTCACCGAAACCCTATTTCGGTGACAGGCTACGTAACCTCGAAACTCCGGCAACATCGACGCGGATTTCCCTCGCGCCGCGCAGCGAAATTCCGCTTTACATTGCTAGAATAGGTATTTCATGTCCAGACCGATCGCAGAATTGCAAGATATCGCCAAGCGCATCCGACGCGAGATTGTCGTGATGATTGGAGCCGCCAAGTCGGGGCATCCCGGAGGATCGCTGTCGGCCGTCGAGATTGTGGTGGAGTTGTTCTTCAACACCATGAAAATCGACCCCAAGAATCCGAAATGGCCCCAGCGCGACCGTTTCGTTCTCTCCAAGGGCCACGCCGCTCCGGTGCTGTACGCGGCCATGGCGGAAGCGGGCTACGCCGATACGCCCCTCGACCAGCTCAACACCCTGCGCAAACTCGGTTCCGTGTACCAGGGCCATCCCGACGTGCGTTTCATTCCCAGCCTGGAAGCCTCCACCGGCTCACTCGGCGAAGGCGTCTCCCTGGGACTTGGGATGGGCATCGCCGCGCGCCTCGACGGCAGTCCCTCGCGCACCTACGTGATGCTCGGCGATGGCGAGAGCCAGGAGGGCCAGGTCTGGGAAGGCGCCATGGCCGGCGCGTTCCACAAAATGGATAACCTCTGCGTCATCCTCGACTACAACCGCATCCAGCTCGATGGCTTCGTTAAGGACATTATGGAAGTAGCCCCGCTCGCCGAAAAGTGGCGTTCCTTCGGCTGGCACACCCTGGAAATCGATGGCCACGATCCGGCCGCCGTGCGCGCCGCCTTCGCCGAGGCCGCCGCCACCAAGGGAAAGCCCACCTGCATCGTCGCCCATACCGTCAAAGGCAAGGGTGTCTCCTTCATGGAGAACAACCCCAAGTTCCACGGCGTGGCGCCCACTCCCGCCGAAGTGACTCTGGCCTTACAGGAGCTTCAATAACATGCCCGCCAAAACCAAATTTGAACTGAAACTCGGAAACTCCACCCGCGAAGCCTTCGGACGCACCCTGGTGGAATTGGGCCACGAGAACAAGGACATCGTGGTCTGCGACGCCGACCTGTCCAAGTCCACCATGACCGTGTATTTCCAGCAGGAATTCCCCGACCGGTTCGTTTCCTGCGGTATCGCCGAATCCAATATGGCCGCGATCTCGGCCGGACTTGCCTATGCCGGCAAAATTCCGGTGATGGCCAGCTTTTCGGCCTTCGTCATGAATAAGGGATTCGAACAGCTGCGCTGCTCGGTGGCTTACCCCAAGTTGAACGTCAAGGTGGTGGGCACCCACAGCGGCATCACCCTCGGCGAAGACGGCCCCTCGCAGATGAGCGTCGAGGAAACCGCGCTGGCTTGCGCGCTGGCCGGATTCACCGTCATCGCGCCCGCCGATGATGCCTCCTGCAAGGCCCTCTTCCGCGCCGCCGTGGCGCACGTTGGCCCCGTCTTTGTCCGCACCGGCCGGCCCAAGGCTCCTACCATTTATAACGGCGATCGGAAGTTCGAAATCGGCAAGGCGGTCGAACTCGTGGAAGGCCGGGATGCCACCATCATTGCCAATGGACTCCTGGTAGCCCAGGCCATTCTGGCCGCCGAGACGCTCGAAAGCGAAGGACTTTCGGTGCGCGTCCTCGACATGCACACCGTCAAGCCGCTCGACCGCGATGCCATCCAGCGCGCCTCAGCGGAAACCGGCGCCATCGTGGTGGCCGAAGAGCACCTCGTGGATAGCGGTCTCGGGGTGCGCGTGGCCCAGGCAGTGGCGGAAACCGCTCCCTGTCCCATGGAGTTCGTAGGAATCCAGGATACCTACGCCGAGTCGGGCCAACCCGACGAGCTGTTGGACAAGTATGGTCTGGTGGCCCGCGATTTGGCCGCCGCCGTGCGCAAGGTTGTGGCGCGCAAGCGACCATAACGGAAGGACGCGCCTGCGTGCCGAATTCGAGTGTCTGACGGTATGACTGAATCGCTCGCCGAAGCATTTCTCGAACAGAGTCCCGAGTGTCAATGGATCGCCGACGCCGCGGGAGTCTTTCGCGGCGCTTACGGCGATACCGCTTCGGTCTTCGGTAAGCTGGCGCAGGACCTGGCCGGCCGCAGCCTCGCCGAAGTCCTCGAACCCGCCCCCGCCGCGCTATGGCAGAGCCGCCTGGATCGCATCCTGGCCGGCGAAACTTTGCGGCTCCGCGAACGCCGAGGTGCGGCCGCCTGGTATATCACCATGTTTCCGGTTCAAACCGCCGGCGGAGCCCGCTATGCCGGTGGTCTGGCGCGCGAGCTCACGCCCCTCGCCACCGCCGAACACGAGCTCCGCACCGCCGTCTTGAGCGCACTCAAATCGCAGGAATTCGAGCGCAACATGGTCTCCCGCTTCCTGCACGACTCGATCGGCCAGAACCTCACCGGCCTCGGCCTGCAGCTCGATCTGCTGCGCATGGACCTGGAAACCGTCGCTCCCGCCGAGTGCCTGCGCATCGCGGAGATCCAGAAGCTGCTCGAAGCCGTCATGGAAGAGGTCCGCAACTATTCCTACGAGCTCAACCCATCCGCCGTGGAGCGAGCCGGCCTGCGCAGCGCCCTCGACCGCCTGGCCGCCCGCGTCCGCAGCCGCTTTACCGGAACCTTGCGCCTCAATGTCGACCCCTCGCTCAAGTTCGATCCCAAAATCGCCACCGCCTTGTTCCAGATCTTACAGGAGGCCGTGCAGAACGCCGTTCAGCATGCCAGTTGCTCCAGCATCGAAATTGCTGTAAAGTCCACAAGAAGCGGCCCTTCTTTGGAAGTTCGCGATAACGGGCGAGGATTCGATCCGGCCGATCTCTCGGCGGGATGCCGGGGATTGGGTCTGTTGAGCATGGAACACCATGCGGCCCAGGCCGGCGTGTGCCTCTCGATTATCAGCAAACCGGGGAGCGGCACCACTGTGCGTGCAGTAGCAGGGAGTTCCTGAAGGCACCTATGAGTTTCTCGATAGTTCTGGTGGACGATCACAAGCTCGTGCGCGACGGCGTTAAAACCATCCTCGAACGGGGCGCCGAGTTCCGTGTAATTGGCGAAGCCGAAAACGGCGCCGACGCCGTCCAGCTCTGCAAGAAAGCCAGCCCCGACATGGTTCTCATGGATATCGGACTGCCTGGCATGAACGGCATCGAAGCCACCACCGAACTGCTGCGCCATTGCCCCGCGGTGAAAGTGGTCATTCTGTCCATGTACGACGACGAGAACTCCGTGGTCAGCGCCATCCGCAGCGGAGCCCGCGCCTTCGTGCTCAAGAAAGCGTCGTCCACCGAATTGCTCGACGCCCTGCGCACCGTGGCGCGCGGAGGATCCTACCTCAGTTCTCAGGTCTCCGACCGCCTGCTCATCCGCATCCAGCGCGGCGACCTGGAAACCCGCGACAAGAGTCCCTTGGAATCGCTGTCGCCGCGTGAATTGCAGGTCCTGCGCCTGGTGGCCGAAGGCAAGACCAGCAAGGATATCGCGGTCATGCTCGATCTCGGCCTGCAAACCGTCCGCAGCTATCGCAAGACCATGATGAAGAAGCTCGGCGTCAACAACGTCGCCGGCCTCACGCAGCTCGCCCTCGCCGCCGGCATCACCCACTGGAACAAACCCGAAGGCGGCAACGGCGCCTAAGCGGACCCGCTTCCATCCAAATAACTGAGAGACCTGCCCGCTTCCCGCCACTATCCTGGCAAGCATGAGCTTATGGTTCCGGCCTCGGATACGGCACCCGCTATATCCGGGGCTGGCCCCGGTTCCCGCCGCGGAAGCCGCCGGCCGTTGTCCCGCCCTCTACGGTACCTTTGAAGACCTGCTGCGAGCCGCCGCCGCCGGTGCCGCACCCCGCCGCGCCGTGTTCGTCGAACGCCGCCCCGGAGATCCCTTCCTGAGCCCCGGTGAGCGCGACGACTTGTGGAATTCCTTCGGCGTCCCGGTGCTGGCGATGGTCGTGGATAGCCAGGGAGCGCTACTGGGATACGAATGTGAAGCCCAGGAAGGCGTGCATCTCAATGGCCGCCTGCCGCCCGACCGCCGCCACCACGTGGAGCGCTCCCCCTGCGACTGCGGCCGCCCCGGCCGCCGCCTGGTCGCCTTCAGCCACTAATCCGCGAAAAACAGGGACAGACTTCTCTGTCCCAAGGCGCGCCGTTTGCGCCGCCGTGGACAGAGCGGTCTGTCCCTGTTTTTCGCCCCGTCTACAAGCGGCCGGTATCGGCGCGCGCCGTTTGCGCCGCCGCCGACAACGAACTCTGTCCCTGTGTTTCCCCCGTCTACAAGCGGCCGGTATCGGCGCGCACCGTTTGCGCCGCCGTGGACAACGAACTCTGTCCCTGTTTTTCGCCCCGTCTACAAGCGGCCGGTATTTGCGCGCGCCGTTTGCGCCGCCGTGGACAGAGCGGTCTGTCCCTGTTTTTCGCCCCGTCCACAAGCGGCCGGTATTTGCGCGCGCCGTTTGCGCCGCCGTGGACAACGAACTCTGTCCCTGTGTTTCCCCCGTCCACAACGCTCAGCAGCGCCCCGTCCACCGCCGCCGCGGACAGAGCCGACCATCCCTCATCCGCCGCCCATCCGCCGCATTTCCAACCGCCGCCCGAAATACCATAGCGACCCCGCCCAGGCCATCACACACGGCGCCAGAAACCACGGGCTCGAAAAATACACGCTCGACGCCGCCATCCCCATGAACCCCGCGTGCAGCAAGCCCGTCACCAGGCCCGCGCCGGTCGAGAATCGCCAGCGGCTCTGTGGACGCAGCCGGTTGACCGTCGGACCATGCCCCAGCGCCAGCGCCACCAACGCCGCCGCCGCACCCGACAGCGGCGCCAAGGGAAGCGTCAGCGGAATCGCCACCACCAGAAAAGCCATATCTTTGGCCGCCAGGATCTCCCATCCGCGCAACGGCAGCAGCCGATACCGCGCCAGCCCGCCCGCTCCATCCAAGCCGAACAGGCACTGCGCATAACTCGACAGCGCCAGCACCACCAGCACCGTGATCGCCAACAACGCTTCCGGCGGCAACGCCACCTTGGCCAACCGGAAAGCCACCGCGCTGAGCGACAGCAGCAGCCCGCAGTAGACATCCAGTGTCGACAGGATCTCGCGCAGGTTCTTGCGGATGAGCTGGTTCCAGCGCCCCGGAAATTGCGGCATGTGCAGCCAGATCGCCCGTCCCGGGCCGAAGGACATGTCCGACAACGCAAATGCCGCCACGAACAGCCCCGCTACCGCCGCCCACAGCCCGAACGTCACCTTGCCGCGCGCCGCCCACACCGCCAGCCCCACCACCGCCCAGCTCACCGGGTTGACCCACGGACTGGCCAAGCGCAGCAGCCGCCGCTCCCGCCCGTCCAGCGGCCACAACGCCATCCGCGACGCCGGAATCTTGCGCAGCGGATCGGTGCTCAGCGGAAACAGCAGCACCACTCCGATCAACAGGTAGATGAAGCCGCCCGCATTCTGCAGCAGCAGCGCCGTCACCAGGAAAAAGTTGTTTCCCACCACGGACTCAAGCGACCGCTGATCGCGGCGATAGGCGCGTCCCAGCGCCTTCAGAATCGCGGTGACCCGAGCCAATTCAGTTCCTCGACCACCGGCGTCTCCACCAGATCGAAATAATGTTGTTCCAGCGATTGCGGCAGGCCCGACGGCGGCGAGTCCCAGACAATCTTTCCCTTGCGGATCATCACCACCTGTGTGGCCAGTTGTTCCACCACCGAGAGAATATGCGACGTCAGGAACACCGTCACCCCGCGCCGCGCCACCGACGCCAGCAGGTCGCGCATGATCTTCGAAGTCACCGGGTCGATGGCTTCGAACGGCTCATCCAGAAACAGCACCTGCGGATTCGGCAGCAGCGCCATGGCGAACGCCGTCTTCTTGCGCATCCCGTGCGAACAGGCGCCGGCGAATGTGTGGCGTCCATGTTCCAGGCTGAGCGCATGCAGCAGTTGCTCGGTGCGCGCCCGCGTCTCCAGTTTGCTCAGCCGGTAGACGCTCCCCGTGAGCAGCAGGTGCTCATCCACCGTCAGATCGTCGAACAGTCCGAGGTCTT
>Ga0181529_10002781_pt1 | contig 20483 bp, 16 predicted proteins | sample PEATcosm2014_Bin_36_FD_119763 | JGI IMG/M metagenome (GOLD analysis project Ga0181529, IMG submission 119763) | Peatland microbial communities from MTU Mesocosm Facility, Houghton, MI, USA - PEATcosm2014_Bin10_30_metaG | ecosystem: Environmental > Terrestrial > Soil > Wetlands > Peat | place... | reverse complement strand
CACGGTTCTACTATGGCCCGGCGTTTTACGGATGGGCATACAACCCATGGGCCGCGCCGATCACCTTCGGGTGGGGTTTCGGCGGCAGTCCCTGGTATGGCTACTACGGCTACTATTTCGCTCCGTATCCCATGTATCCATCGGCTTCGTACTGGCTGACGGACTACATGATTTCATCGGATTTGCAGGCGGCCTATGCGGCGCATGTGGAAGCGGGCGAGGCCGACGGCGCTCCGCAGGGCGCGGGTGGTCCGCCGGAGCTTACGCCGGACGTGAAGCAGCAGATTGCCGACGAAGTGAGAGCACAGTTGGCGCTCGAAAACCAGGAAGGGCAGCGGCAGGCGCACCAATTGGATGTGGACCCCGGTTCCAGCGGCATTGACCGTATGCTGGACGACGCCGCCCACGGCCGCCCGCACGTGTTTGTGGTGGGCGCCGCGCTGGATGTGGTGGACGCTTCACAGACCGAGTGCCTGTTGAGCGATGGCGATGTGCTGGCGCTGCAGGCGGCGCCAACGAGCGACGCCAAGGCCGCCGACCTGGTGGTCCTCTCCAGCAAGGGCGGGCAGGAGTGCCAGAAGCAGACTACGGTTTCAGTGGCGTTGGACGACCTGCAGGAGATGCAGAATCACATGCGGGAGACCATCGACCAGGGCTTGCAGGAATTGCAGGCCAAGCAGGGCAGGGGCGGGGTGCCGGCGGCTCCCGCGGCGGCCCAGGGACAGCCGACGCCGGCCCAGTACGCCGCAATTGCGCCTCCGCCCGATCCTGACGCGGCAAACGAGATCCAGCAGCAGGCCCAGCAGGGAGATCAGGCTGAGAGAGAAGTGACTGCTGAAGCTGGTGCGGGCGGAGGCAGGTAATTCTTGCCCCTGTATTTCTTGCCTTGGATTGGCCCATCAAGGGTTAGGATGGGCCAATCAGGCAGATTGCGGCCTGCATTCGGCACTTGCCCAGCGGACCCAAAAAGAGGCAGTTGCCAAACGCCCTTCCTTCGGCCCCGGAGCTGAGTGGAGGGGTTATCAAGGGAGCCAATGACGATTTTCGCGATTCTTGAACCGTTTTTTCACGCGTTGAGCGACGGTAAGCTCATTCGCCTGACGGTGGCCTGGGTGCTGCGGATTCTGGCCGTTCTCATGGCGCTGTTCGGGCTGTTCTGTTGTATCTATTTCCTGCGCATCGGGTTCAATGCCCGGGACAACGGAATGGGGATGCGGTCCAGCGGCATTCTCATCGGATGCTTTCTGTTTGCGCTTTTCGGCCTGGCGTGGGGTTACCTGGCGGCCGGGATTCTGGCCTTTCGCGCACGCTCGGTCACGGAGTTGGGAGACAGTCAATTCACTGTCCTCTCGATCCTCTCCCTGCTCTTTCGCTTGAATGGCGAACTGGCGTTCGTCACCTATTCCCTGCTGGGCGTGGGTGGGTGCCTGTTCATGTGGCTCACCGACTTCAGCCCGTTTTCCGAACTGGGTTTGCTGGGTGAGCGGCTTCCCTTTGCCGAAAGCATGGGCAGCGGCTTCCTGGGCGGAGTCGAGTTTGCGGTTCTCATGCTTCTGATCGCCTTCGTCTCCATCGTCTTTCTCTACGCGCTGGCCGAACTTACCGTGGTCTCGGCGGAGATTGCCCTGAACACGCGTGGGCTGCGTCCCGCCCCGGCAGAAACCGGTCCGGCTCCCGCTTCCGGCAAATCGCAGACCGTGTCCTTGGCCCCGCTGCCGCTTCCAATCCCGGCGGAGCAGCCACCCACCACCACACCGCGCCGGTGCTCCCAGTGCGGCAAGCCGCTCGATGCGGGTTCCACATTCTGCGGCGAATGCGGAACCCAGGTAGGTTGATATGGCAAACAGATTCTGCACGAAATGTGGACGGGAAGTGGCGGAAGGCAAGCGCTTCTGTGGAGCGTGCGGCCAAGCCATGCCCGTAGTGGCTGCGCCGACCCAACCCGGACCTCCGCCCCTGCCCCAGCCGGCAGGCGCATCCTGCGTCCGGTGCGGCGCGACTCTCATTCCCGACAAGCGCTTCTGCAGCAAGTGCGGGCTCGCCGTGAGCCAATCCGTGCCCGTACCCCCGGCGCCGGTGGAAGAGCCGGTCGTGCCTGCCGAGCCGGCAGCAACAGCCGAACCGGAGCCGGTCGAGCCGCCGCCAGTCCCCGTCTGCTCCTATTGCGGGGCACCCATCACCCCTGGGAGGCGCTTCTGCAGGAAGTGCGGCCACCGTATCGAGGAGCCCGTCGAAGCCGCTCCCGCGGAATCACGTCCGTCCGCGCCCGTTCAAGTCCCGGCGGTCGAGCTTCCGCCCGCGCCGCCGGCCGCCGCACCGGTCGTCCTTCCGTCACCTGTGAGCATTGCGCCGCTTATGCAGGAAGAACCGTCCGCCGTGCCTCCCGATCCCGCCGTGACCAAAGAGCCGGATGTTCCCGCCTATGCGCCGGAAGAATCGCCAAAGGTCCAGACCTCATCGTGGGAGCAGGTTGAAGAAGCGCCGCCGGCCCCCGCCGCAATCGCGCCTGTGGAACAGCAGCCGCCTGCTGCTGCGGCGACCGCGCACGTCGCGGAGAATCCGCCTGCTCCGCCTGTCATCGCGGATGTGGAAGAGCAGCCAGCAGCAACTACGCGTCCCTTCGTTCCTCCTCCTCCTCCACCGCGGCCACAGACACCGCCGACCTTCGTTCCCGCTCCGCCGCCTTCTCTGCCGCGGGACCAATCCAGCCGCAACATCGGCATTGCGATCGGCATTGCCGCGGTGGTGCTGGCGACCGCAGGCGGCGCTTGGGGGTGGTATGTCTACAAGCATCGCGTCGTCTCCACCACGGCCGACACATCGCCGAACTCGCAGCCCGTCACGACGGCGACGCCCGGGCAAAAGCCCAACCCGGGAACAGCGGCCGCTCCACAAGCGCCATCCAACCCTTCGCCATCCAATCCCGCTTCGAGCAGCCCCGTAGCCTCCGCCCCTAATGCGCCACAGAATCGCGCCAACCCCTCGATGACGCCGCGGCCAAGCAATCCGCCCATGCCTGCTCCGCAGAAGCCAGGCCTGCAGGCCTCGAACATCGCCCCGCAGCCGAGAATTACGCAGCCACAGCCGACGCAGCCTCCTCCGCCTCCGCCGCCCGCGCCCGCGTCGCCACGCTCGGGAGTCCTGCACTATCAGGGACCGCCGGTGCCCTATAACGGCGAGGTCGTCTTCGACCATCTGCCCAAGACGCGTCTCCGGTTCGTCTATGATCGCCAGGGATGGATGCTCACCATCAAGGTCAATCCGGACGGCACAAAACGCGTGACCATGACTTCGCAAAAAGCGGGTTACCAGGCGTATTGCGATCTGAGTTGGGAGGCTGTGGAGTAGTTACAAGGGCACGATGGGGCCGCTATCATGGTCCACATGTCCAGAAAACTCCGCTGGGGAGTTCTCAGCACTGCCTCCATCGGCCTGAGGAGAGTGATTCCCGCAATGCAGCGGGGTCAATGCACCACGGTCGCCGCCATCGCTTCGCGCACTCTGGCCAAAGCGCAGGCGGCGGCAAGCACGCTTGGCATTCCCCGGGCCTACGGCTCGTACGAGGAACTGCTTGCCGACGCTGAAATCGACGCTATCTACAATCCTCTTCCCAACCACCTTCATGTCCCGTGGACCATCAAGGCAGCCGAGGCTGGCAAGCACGTTCTCTGCGAAAAGCCCTTCAGCCTCACCGTTGCTGAAGCTGAAAGTCTGCTTGCCGTGCGCGATCGCACCGGGGTCAAGATCGCGGAAGCTTTCGTGATTCGCTGTCATCCCCAGTGGCTCCGCCTGCGCGCATTGCTCGACGAAGGCTGCATCGGGGAGCTTCGTTCGATCATTGGTTTCTACAGCTATTTCAATATGGACCCGGCCATCATCGACAACCAGGTCGAGTGCGGCGGCGGCGCGCTGATGGATATCGGATGTTATCTCGTCCACGCGTCGCGCTACGCCTTCGCTCAGGAGCCGACCCGCGTCGTTGCCCGCATCGACCGCGATCTCCAGTTCCGCACCGACCGCCTCACTTCGGCAATTCTCGACTTCCCCGCGGGCCAGTCCATCCTCACCTGCAGCACGCAATTGGTGCATTACCAGCGTGTCCAGTTTCTTGGGCTCCGCGGGCGCATCGAATTCGAGATTCCTTTCGCCGCGCCGGACGACCGCCCGACGCGCCTCTTTATCGACACAACGGGCGACCTCTCCGGCAGCGGCGTCACGACGGAAACTTTTCCGGTTTGCGATCAGTACATGCTGCAAGGCGATGCCTTCTCACGAGCCGTTCTCGAAGGCACTCCGGTTCCCGTCTCCGTTGAGGACGCCATCCGGAACATGGCGGTGATCGAAGCCATCTTCAACTCGGCCAGTTCTGGCCAATGGGAGTCCGTGCAAAGATGAAGAATCTGCCGCTTGCAGAGGTTTACCAGTTACTTGAACCGGGACCGGTGGTTCTGTTGACGACCGCGCGCAAGGGCCGCGCCAACGTGATGACCATGTCCTGGCACATGATGGTGGAGTTTGAACCTCCGCTGATTGCCTGCATCGTGAGCAATGCCAATTCGAGTTTTGACACACTGCGCGCGACCAGAGAATGTGTGATCGCGATTCCAGCGCGTACATTGGCGCCCAAAGTCGTGAAGGTCGGCAACTGCTCAGGCCGCGACGTGGATAAATTCGAGAAATTCGGCCTGACGCCGATGCCCGCTGAAACCGTCGCGCCGCCGCTGGTGGCCGAGTGTTTCGCCAATCTCGAATGCAAGGTGGTCGATACACATCTTGTGAACAAGTTCAATCTATTTGTGCTGGAGGTTCAGAAGGCCTGGATCGATCCGGCGCAGAAGCATCCGAAGACCATTCACCATCATGGGTACGGCAGATTCGCCGTGGATGGCAAAACGATCACGCTGAAATCGAGCAAGCCGTAATGGTTCGAGATCCGCTTTGAGCAGAACCTGACCGCTGAAGCTGCGCGAAAGATCGGGAAGCGATAAGCAAAAGGGCCATGCGGCCGGACGCATGCAAGAACCATTGCGGATGTTTAATATAAACACATCCAATGACAGACGATCCAAAACTCGACCAGGCGCGCCGCCGTCGCATGCGCTATGCGGAACGCAAACTTCGCGACGCGCAACTGCGACTGGCGCGCGCTGAACGAAGCATCCTCTACTGGTCCAGGAAACTTGCCGACCTCAAATACGAGCGAACCTGCGCCATTCAGCATCCGCTTTGGCCGGAAGAAGAAACGCAGGAAGGAAATTGAACTGGCGCAGCCGAGTGCCCGCGCCAGCCCAGGTGTGTATCGCAGGCCAAGTGCTTACTTGGCTGCTGCCGCCTTCTTCTGAGCTTCCCAGCGCCGCTTGACGGCCTCGGCGATGCGCTTCCGGCCTTCCGGCGAGAGGTTTCTCTTCTTCTTCTTTGCCGGCTTTGCAGCGGCGGTTGCAGCGGCAGCTACCTTCTTGGGCGCAACGGCCGCTTTCTTGGGCCGGCCGACGGACTTCTTGGTAACCGGAGCGGAACCGCCGGCGAGTAGCGCACGCGCTTGTTGCAGCCGTGCAATATCCTGGTCGATGCTTGCCAATACGTCTGAAATTGCCATATATTCTCCCTGAGTGATGCAGGCAGTCCAATCCCTTTGAGTCTAAGTAAAAAACTGTCCCATAGGGTTAGCCGCGTGCTCCATAAATTACGATACGCAAATGTTGGCTCTTTTACAAACAACAAACTGCATGTATTGGTCAAATACCGGGCAGGATTTACAGCCTGACGAGTCTCCGATCCACGCGCCACGGGAAATGTCTGGTTGTGAGAAAGCATTCCTTCGCGCGCAGAAGCCCCGAAAATCAAGATGATTCAATGAATGTGGCTGGTGCGGCGTTCTTTCAAACACAGGCGTGGAAGTGCGTGCACTTGCCTTGCGTGGCGATGGCTCAGATAGACCGCTCGATCGCAACCTTCTCTCTCGCATCGTCGTCTCAGTCTGCACGCGGGCTCATCGTTGGGGCCTCTGGCGTGGCCTAACTTGAAGCTCTGCGCGCACTCCAACCGGCGATGAGTCGAATGTGATTTGAAGAGTGCGTGAATGCCGGGCCGCTGAAGCAGCCCGAATGCGGCATCCCGTCGTTGCCGTGGCTGGCAGCGTTCCTCGCGTGGAACGGGCGCAGCGTGGTTCAATGTGTACGAAGCAGGATCGATAGAACCAGCCGGCTCCAACAAAAAACCGTAGAAAATGCGGTACTTATTTTGGTTCGAGAGATCGGTCCGCTACTCGATTTCGAGAACGTGGCGAACCTTTGCTTTTCTCTGCTACACTTGGCCCCGCGAATTTTTCCCGGTTTCATGTAAAGGGGAATTCCCATGCGCACAACTTTTCCGCGACGCTTCTCGCTACGCAGCTTGCCTGCTTTTCTTCCCACCGTGCTTCTGCTGGTTGTGGGCTTTCCGTTGCTGGCGGCCCAAACCGCTCCGCCGATTCCAACCGGCGACATCCGCATTCACTATTTCCGTCCTGGCGGAAATTATCTTGGCTGGACGCTCTATGCTTTCGGCGATACCACGGAGCCGAACAACTATGCAGGCGGCCCGGTTGCGGTCACGGGCACTGACAGCTTCGGCGCCTACTTCGATGTTGGTGTCATCTCCGGCGCAGCAAACGTCGGCATCATCCTCCACAAAGGGAATACCAAAGATCCCGGCCCCAACGAATACGTTGACCCAGCCACGCAGGGCAACGAGTATTGGCAGCTTTCCGGCAGCAACGTGTTGCAGACCGCGCAGCCGCCCACCATTCAGGCGACCGACCCGCCCATCCCTACAGGCAAGGCGCGCATTCATTCCTTCCGGCCCGACAACGACTATGGCGGCTGGAGCCTCTACCCATTCAATGCCACCAGCGATCCCACCGGAAACTGGTGTAACACCGAGGACTACGTCTCCGGCTACGACAAGTACGGCGCCTATTACGATGTGGGCATCAATGCCGCGCTGAACGGCGGACAACTCGGCTTCATCCTGCACAACTGCCAGACTGGTGTCAAAGACCCGGGGCCGAATCAGTATCTGCAAATCAACCAATTCACGCAGGCGTGGGTCCTCTCCGGCGACCTGAGCGTCTTCACCACGCAGCCGGTCACCGAGTACGCGACCGACCCCGCGATTCCCGCAGGGGACGCGCGCATCCACTATTACCGGCCGGATGGAGACTACTCCGGCTGGAGCCTCTATCCCTTCGGCGCCACCAGCGATCCCACCGGAAACTGGTGCAGCACCGAAGATTATGTTTCCGGCTACGATGCCTATGGCGCCTACTATGACGTGGGCATCACCAGCGGGCAACTCGGATTTATCCTCCACAACTGCTCCACCAACGTGAAGGATCCCGGCCCCAATCAATATCTGACCGTGCCGCAGTATCTTTCCGCTTGGGTGGTCTCGGGCAATCCCACTGTTTTCCTTGTGCAGCCCACGCCGGCCCAGTTGCTGAGCGGCTTGTTCGATGAGTTGCAAGCCTATTGGATCGACGCCACCACCGTGGCGCTTCAGCCGCAGTATTACCAATCGGGCTGGACCTATGCCATCAATTACAGCCCCACAGCCAGCCTGCAACTTGCGCTGACCGGAGTTACCGGTGGCAGCTCCATTCCGCTCACGCCCTACTCCGGCTCGCTCACCGCGCAGGAACTCACGCGCTATCCGCAGTTGGGAGGCTATGCGCTGTTCAAGCTGCCCGCCAATTTGCGGCCGGGAGTGGTCGCGCAGGCGCTGAAGAGTCAGCTTGCCGTTTCAGCCGTGGGTAGCGACGGCTCATTGAAATACGCGACCGGGATGCAGATCTTCGGCGCGCTCGACGCGCTCTATGCCTACTCCGGCCGCCTCGGCGTTGTTTTCCATCACAACAACGACCACGGCTGGTTCGACTTTGACGATGACAACTCCGTGCCGGTGAAGATCAAGCTGTGGGCGCCCACGGCGCAGAGCGTTTCACTGCTTCTCTACAACAAGCCCACCGACGCTGCGCCTGCGCACACCATCGCCATGCACGAGCACAACGGCGTGTGGGTGGCGCGCGGCGATTACGACTGGAAGGGCAAGTACTATCTCTTCAACGTCCATGTGTATGTCTCCGCCGATCAGGCCATCGACAGCAACGCCACCACCGATCCGTATTCGGTCGACATTGCGCTAAATGGAACCATGAGCCGCATCAGCGATCTCGACGACAACGCGCTCAAGCCGGCAGGCTGGGACTTTCTCTCATCGCCGCCTCTGGCCAGCCTCAACGATCTCAGCATCTACGAACTCCACATCCGCGATTTCAGCGTGGACGATCCCACGGTGCCCGCGTCAATCAAGGGGACCTACGACGCCTTTGCGGACCTCAACAGCAACGGCATGAAACATCTGCACGAATTGGCGCAGGCCGGACTGAAAGCCGTCCATATCATGCCCAGCTTCCACTTCGACGGAGCGAACGAGGACAAATCCACCTGGCAGTCGCCCGGAAACCTGGCGCAATATCCGCCGGATGGCGAGCAGCAACAAGCGGCCATTACCGCCATCCAGAACAACGATGGCTATAACTGGGGCTATAACCCGGTGCATTACATGGCGCCTCAAGGTTCCTACGCCATCAATCCCGATAACCGCGTCCTCGAATACCGGAAGATGGTCGCGGGCCTGCACGCCGACGGCCTGCGCGTGATTCAGGACGTGGTCTTCAACCACACCAGCGCCAGCGGCGAAACCTTCGAGGCGAACCTGGACGAGGTCGTCCCGAATTACTATCACCGCCTGGACATGAATGGCTTGCTGCTCACCGGCTCCTGCTGCCCCGACACGGCAAGCGAGCACCAGATGATGGAAAAGCTCATGATCGACACCGTCGTGCTGAATGCAAGGCAGTACAAGATTGACGGCTTCCGCTTCGACGAAATGAGCATGCACTTCACCTATAACATGCAGGACATCAAGAATGCGTTGAATGCGCTCACGATGGAAAAGGACGGCGTAGATGGCAGCAGGATCTACATCTACGGCGAAGGCTTCCAGATAGGAGAAGCAGCCAACAACGCCATTGGCCCCAATGCCAGCCAGCTCAATCTCTACGGCTACGGCATTGGTACCTTCAACGACCGAATACGCGACGGCATACGCGGCGGCAGTCCCTTCACCGACGCGCGTGTGCAGGGCTTCGCCACCGGCCTGGCAACCGACCCAAGCGCGTTCACCACCGGGAGCACGCCCGAATCCAGCCAGGTGGCAAACCTGCTGGAGGAATCGGATTGGATTCGCGTCGGCCTCACCGGAAACCTCAGTAACTTCAGCTTTGTCGATGCTGAAGGACAAACTGTCAACGGATCGCAGATCATCTATGGCGGCCAGCCCGCGGGCTACACGGCAAGCCCCATTGAAGACGTCAACTACTGCTCGGTTCACGACAATCAAACGCTCTTCGATGCCGTGCAACTGAAGGCGTCGGCGGCCGACACCATCACGACCCGCGCCCGCCGCCAGGTGCAGGCTATGAGCCTGATCGCGCTCGCCCAGGGCGTTCCGTTCTTCCTCGGCGGGGACGACCTGCTGCGCTCAAAGGACATGGACGGCAACAGCTACATCTCCGGCGACTGGTTCAACAAGATCGACTTCAGCTATCAAACTGACAACTGGGGCATCGGCCTTCCGGTCGCCAGCCAGAATCAGTCCGAGTGGCCCATCATGCAGCCGCTGCTGGCCAATCCGGCGCTCGATCCCACACCGCAGAACATCGCGGCCACAACCAAAGCCTTCCAGGAGTTCATGGCCATCCGCTCGAGTTCCGGGCTCTTCCGCATGAAGACATTCAACGAGGTTCAGGCCAACTTGACCTTCCTCAATACCGGGACCAATCAGACTCCCGGCCTGATCGTGATGAAGCTCGATGCCAACGGAAAGAACTATGGCCCCTACGCGCACATCGTCGTCTGCTTCAACGCGACTGACGCGCAGGTAACTTTCACCAGCGCGGCGCTCGAGGGGATGCAGCTTGAGCTTCATCCGATACAGCAGCATTCGAGCGATCCCACGGTGCGCCAATCCACCTTCAACTCAAGAACGGGCACGGCCACCATTCCCGCGCTGACGACAGCCGTGTTTGTCAGCAATGCACGCTGATTCGTCACCCTCGAGGCCCTCACGCGCACCACAAAAACGCGTGAGGGTTTCCCGGCAAAGCCTTTTCTGCATTCGGCACGCGCACTTACGGAACCTCTGAATAAGCCAGCGATTTGAAGGGTACGGGCTTTAGTCCGTACATAAGTCCAGCAAAATCAACCAGGCTTTAGCCCTGAGGGATGAGCGGACCTACTGCAGGAACCTGTTCAGAGATTCCTTAATGCTTGTGGAATATAATTCCGGCGTCCGTGCGAAGAAGTTCCCGCGGCAGGAAACCCAGGCTGAAGAGCACTTCGCACCGGCGCCCGCTGCCGGGCTTTTCCTCGCCGGCAGAATCTGAACTTCGATTGGTCTCTGCAAAGGAGAAAAATCATGGAACAGACACAAATGCTTCGGCTAGCAACCGCGGCACAAGCAGATCAGCCGGGAGCGTCCCCCGCCGCGCCCACCACCTATGCGCTGGTTATCGAACCCGACCAGGGACTTTCGGCCATTTACAACCTGATCGCCTCCGCGACCCAGTCCATCGACATGACCATGTACGAACTGACAGACACCACGGTCACCTCCATGCTGGCCGCTGCCGCAGCCAAGGGCATTGCGGTCCGCGTCATCCTCGACCAGAACTACGAGAGACAAGCAACACGACGGCTTATAACTACCTGAGCGCCAACAATGTCTCCGTCAACTGGGCCAACCCGGTTTACGCCTGCACTCACCAGAAGACCATCACCGTCGATCAGGCCACCTCCGCCATCCTGACCCTTAACCTCGTCACGGAGGACTACCCCACCAGCCGCGATTTCGCCGTCATCACCAAAGATCCCGCCGATGTCGCCGCCATCGAAACCACCTTCAACGCCGACTTCGCCAACGCCGCCATCACTCCGCCCACCGGCGACAACCTGGTCTGGAGCCCGACCAACTCGCGCAGTTCGCTGCTGGCGCTCCTCAATGGAGCCACCACATCTCTGCTCATCGCGCAGGAGGAGATGGCCGACACCGACATTGAGAACGCTCTGGAGGCCGCCCTCGCACGCAGCGTGGCCGTCACCCTGATCCAGGAAAACCTGAACGGCAAATATGACTCCATCCTCAACGCCTACAAGAGCGATGGCGCCAACATCGCCGTCTACACCACGGAAAACGGCTATTACATCCACGCCAAAGTCATCCTGGCCGACTATGGCACCCCGCAGGCCACATTGTTCATTGGCTCGGAGAACTTTTCCACCGATTCCCTGAACGACAACCGGGAACTGGGCCTGATCTTCAACGATCCAACCTGCATGGCCGCCATCCAAACGGCCCTGACCGCCGACTACAACGGAGGGACAAAGCTTTAGAGCCGCTTGGGCTGGCTTCGCCGCCGGAGGCCGATTGTCGCGCGTTTCAAGGGCCATCTGAACAAGTCCTACTTACGTTCAAGCATTCCCTCGGGGCTAAAGCCCACGATTATTTTGTTGCGTTTACGGCACGCTGAAGCCTGTGCCCTTTCAAAACAACGTGACCCGGGGCTCAATGGCCGCAACCAAAGCCGCACCCTTTCAAAACATCGACTTAATCAGAGGTTTCTTAACTCTCCAGCACATCGCGGAGCGCAAAGCTGGTTTCCAGCCTTGTCACTCCCGGCAGGCGGGATAGCTCGTTCCGGTGCAGGATGCCATAGCCGTCGATATCGGCTACGCGGACCACCAACATGTAGTCGTATTGGCCGGCAATCAGGTGGCAACTGGTGATGCCCTTGGAGCGGCGTATGGCCGCCTCGAACGCGTTCAATACGGTGGCCGACTGGCGTTCCAGCGTGACGCGAATGAAGACGGTCATGCGTTTGCCCAGCAGCCGGTCGTCCACGATGGCGCGGTAGCCGCGGATGGCTCCCGCCGCCTCCAATGCCTGGATGCGCCGCGAGGCCGCCGAGGCCGACAGCCCTACTGCCTCGCCTACCTCGTAGTTAGTCGCCCGGCCGTGGTGCTCCAGGTGGCGAAGGATGGCCGCGTCCAGGTCGTCGAGGCTGTTGCCAGTCGCGCCTGCCAATTCACTTTCTGTCTGTTGACCGGATGCTTCTTGCGCGGGAGGGTCATTTTCATCACGTTTCGTTCCCATAAAGTACTTTTATCACGTTCTTTGCACACATTGGAAGCCCCGCGCGCCGTACCATTCTTGAGGTTGAAAGAGACAAGCTCGCCCGGTTCCGGATTTGCCCCCTCCTCTAATGGCGAACCTGAAGCCGGGCATTTTTTCAGCCTGCCGCCCGCCACCCGCATCCAACTCATACAGGAGAAACCGCAATGATCATAGGCGTTCCCAAAGAAATCAAGGACAATGAGGCCCGCGTGGGCGTTACTCCGGCGGGGGTGAAGGCCCTCACCGAGGACGGGCACATCGTGCTGGTGGAGACCCAGGCCGGCGCGCAATCCGGATTTTCCGACGAGGAGTATCAGAACGCCGGTGCGGAGATTGTGGGCGAAGCCGGTCACGTCTGGGGCAAGTCTAATGTTGTGGTCAAGGTCAAGGAACCCATCGAGAAGGAGTACGCCTTCTTCCGCGAGGGCCTGGTGCTTTTCACTTATCTGCATCTGGCGCCGGTACCGGAATTGACCAACAAACTCCTCGAGTCCAAGGTCATCGGCATCGCCTATGAAACAGTTCACGATCGCCGCGGAACGCTGCCGCTGCTGACGCCGATGAGCGAAGTGGCCGGGAGGATGAGCGTGCAGGTGGGGGCGAGCTATCTTGAGCGGGAACGCGGCGGGCGCGGCATTCTGCTGGGCGGCGTGCCGGGTGTGGCGCCGGCCAATGTCACCATCATCGGCGGCGGCATTGTGGGCACCAACGCGGCCAAGGTCGCTCTTGGCTTTGGCGCCAAAGTCACCCTGGTCGACGTGAATCTGAACCGGCTCCGCGACTTGGACGACATTTTCGGCGGCCGTCTCTACACCCTGGCCTCGAACAGTTACAACGTTGCCCAGGCCACGCGCGAGGCTGATCTTGTGATCGGCGGCGTATTGATTCCCGGCACCACCGCCCCCAAGATCGTAACCAAAGCCATGGTGGCGAAGATGAAGAAAGGCGCGGTGATTGTGGACGTGGCCATCGACCAGGGCGGATGCGTGGAAACCGCGCGGCCCACGTCGCACTCCAACCCGAGCTACCTTGTGGACGGCGTGGTGCATTACTGCGTCACCAACATGCCCGGCGCGGTGCCGCACACTTCCACCCTGGCCTTGACCAACTCCACCTTCCCGTATCTGCAGCGCATCGCCAACCTGGGCGCACTTGAGGCCTTGCGCCAGGACCCGGGGCTGGCCGAAGGGCTGAACACCTGGCTGGGCAAGATCACCCATCGCGGCGTGGCTGAGAGCCAACAGCGGCCCTGGACCGCTGCAGCCAGCCTGATTGCGTAAGAGCAGGGATCAGGGGACAGGGGACAGGGCTCAGGGGTGGTGCGCCATCCGCTGTTCCCTGTCCCCTGTCCCCTGATCCCTGTCCCCTGATCGCTCTATAATCGCCCCATGCTGTTCAAGGGCGATCCTCGGCGACGGTCGGTGGCCTTGCTTGCGGGCGGGGTGATCCTGTTTTTCACCTTGCTGGGCGCACTGCAGGCGTTCAATACCGCGCGCGTCGGTTTTCTCAATCCCGAAACCTCCGGGGAGACGCTGGCCTTCACCGCTCTCACCGTGCTGGTGTTCCTGCTGCTGATGTTTCTCTCCATGCTGCTGCTCAGGAACATCCTCAAGCTCTATGCCAGCCAGAGTTCGAGCGCCCTGGGTTCGCGGTTGCGGACGCGCATGGTTCTGGGGGCGGTTCTCATCGCTCTCACCCCCGCGATTTTCATGTTTCTGTTCAGCTTTGGGCTGATGAACCGCTCCATCGACCGCTGGTTTTCGCCCAACACGTCGGAACTGCGCGAGGACTCGACGCGCGTGGTGCTGGAATTGGCGCAATATGTCACCGCCAATGCGCGCGTGGAGGCAGAATCGATTGCCGCCTCAGGCGCGCCAGACGGTCCGTTGCCGGCGCTTGACGATGAGTTGGGTTCGCACAGAATTACCCTGGCCGGCGGTTTTGCCGCGGTGTATGACAAGGATCGCCAGAAGCTGGCCAGCTTCCAGGCGCCGCCTGAGTCCAGCCCCGCCGAGTTGATTCCGTGGCTGCCGGAAAAGGCCGACCGAGGCGAGCGGGGAACGGCCATTCCGCTGCGCGGGCCGCTCTCGGCCAACCTGCTCACCTCGGCGCAGCGCAGCGATGAGCCGGTGCTCAAGGTCGCGGGCGAGGAATACGCGTTGGGCATGGCGGCCTCCGCCTCGGGTAGGTTGGTGGTCGTGGCCTTGCCCATGCCGGAAGGGCTCAGCCAGACCGCCGTCCGCATCCGCACCGGCGCCGCTGCTTACTGGGAACTATTCCGCTCGCGTAATCGCATCCGCACCACTTTTTTCCTGATGCTGTTGCTTATCACCGTATTCGTCTTCTTCTCCAGCGTCTGGCTGGCCTTGTTCCTGTCCAAGCAGATCACCCGGCCCGTCGAGGCGCTGGCCGACGCCATGGACGAAATCGCGGCCGGCAAGTACGACCATCGTGTAGCTCTCACCGCCTCTGGGGAGATGGGCGACCTGGTGCGCTCTTTCAACCACATGGCGGCGGACCTGGATGCCAGCCGGCAGTTGGCTGAGAGCTCGTCGTCGCAGCTTTCCACCGCCAACCTGGCCATCGAGGAGCGCCGGCGCGAGTTGGAGACCATCGTCGAGACCATTCCCTCGGGCGTGGTGACCCTGGATGGCGCCGGCTCGGTTCTCCAGTCCAATCGTGCCTTTGCCGTTCTCATCGGCCGGCGCGAGGACTGCGGACTGGGCGGCGAAAAGATCGAGTCGCTGTTTCCCGCCGAGTGTGCGGAAGATCTGTCCAGCGTGATTCGCCGCGGCCATCGCATGGGCGCCGCCTCCACTGAGGTTGAGTTTCACTCCCGCGGCCGCACCATGCACCTGGCCATCACCAGCGCGCGGCTGGAGCTGACCCACGGCCGGCCGGGAACGGTGCTGGTGATCGAAGACACCACCGAACTGCTGCGCGCGCAGCGCCAGTTGGCGTGGAAGGAAGTGGCGCAGCGGGTAGCGCACGAGATCAAGAATCCGCTCACCCCCATCGCGCTCTCCGCCGAGCGGATCGGCCGCCATCTGGACCGCGGCCAGCCGGACTCGCCCGCGGTCATCCGCAAGTGCAGCGAGGTGATTCTGGGATGCGTGGGCACCCTGCGCACCTTGGTTGACCAGTTCTCCGCCCTGGCGCAGTTTCCCGCCCCGCAGCCGCGCGCCTGCGACATGAATAAAGTGGCCGAGGAGGCGCTGGCGCTGTTTGCCGGCCGCCTGGAAGGCATCACTATCGAGCGCAACCTGGAGCCGGGTCTGCCGCCGGTGCTCGCCGATCCCGAGTCCATCCGCCGCGCCCTTGCCAACCTCATCGATAACGCCGCGGAGGCCATGCAGGGCAGCCTGTTGCGCGTACTGGGCGTCGAAAGCTCGCTCAGCGAAGACGGCACGGCGGTCGAGGTCGAGGTTTCCGACACCGGCCATGGCCTTACGGACGAAATCCGCGAGCGGCTGTTCCTGCCCTTCTACTCCACCAAGCACCGCGGCACCGGGCTCGGCCTGTCCATCGCCGCCAAGATCATCCAGGAACATGGCGGCTCGCTGCGTGCCGAGTCGAACAGCCCCAAGGGCGCGCGCTTTCTTCTGCGCCTGCCGCTCATGGAACCTCCCGCGACGGAACCCGCCGAGGAGGCCAACTCCGCCGGGTCCGCAGGCGCTGCCGCCCCCAATTACTCTGAATCTTCTGACAGTTCCACCGCTACGCTGAGGGGATCGCATTCATGAGTCACATTCTAGTGGTGGACGACGAGGCCGAAATTCGCGCCTCCCTGGAAGAGATCCTGCGCGAAGAGGGTTACGGCGTGGCCAGCGCAGCCACTGCGGCCGAGGCCCTGGTGCTGCTTGAGGACGCTCCCTACGATGTCGTCCTGCTCGACATCTGGCTGCCCGACCGCGACGGCCTCGACGTGCTCGCCGACATTCACCGCCAGGCGGCCGAAGTGCGGCCCGAGGTGGTCATCATCAGCGGCCACGGCACCATCGAAGCAGCCGTCAAAGCCACCAAGCTGGGCGCCTACGACTTCCTGGAAAAGCCGCTCTCGCTCGAGCGCACCCTCATCGTGCTGAACAACGCGGTTGAGGCGCGCCGCCTGCGCACGGAGAACCTGGAATTCAAACGCCAGTTCAGCGTCGGCTCGGTGCTCACCGGCGAAAGCGTGCCCGTCAAAGCCCTGCGCCAGCAGATTCGCCTCATGGCGCCCACCAACGGCCGTGTCCTCATCTACGGCGAATCGGGCACCGGCAAAGAACTCATCGCCCGCTCCATCCACGCCGAAAGCCTGCGCCGGGATCGCGTTTTTGTCGAGTTGAACTGCGCCGCCATCCCCGAGGCGCACATCGAAGCCGAGCTCTTCGGCTACCGGCACGGCGCACAGCCCGGCGGCCCGCCCGAGCAGCGCGGCACCCTCGAACGCGCAGACGGTGGAACGCTCTACCTGGACGAAGTGGGCGACATGAGCCTCAAAACCCAAGCCAAGGTGCTCTCTGCCCTCGACGACCAGCTCTTCACCCCGGTCGGCGGCACGCAGCCGCTCCAGGTGGACGTGCGCCTGATCGCCTCCACCAACAAGGACCTCGAAGAAGAGATCGCCAAAGGCAACTTCCGCGAAGACCTGTTTTACCGGCTCAATGTTGTCCCGTTCTTTGTGCCGCCCCTCCGTGAGCGCAAGCAGGACATTCCTCTGCTGACGCGCGAGTTTCTGGCCGAGTTCGGACGCCAGTACGGCCGTCCGCGCATGGAGATCGGCGAAGAGGCCCTGGAGACGCTGGCCCAATACCAGTGGCCGGGCAACGTGCGCGAACTGAAGAATGTAGTCGAGCGCGTCCTGATCCTCAATCCCCGCACCCTGCGCATCGAGCGCAAGCACCTGCCCCCGCTCACCCACAAGGCCGGCACACGCTCGACGGAAGAATTCTCAACGCTCCAGCAGGCCCGCGACGCCTACGAGCGCGAATACATCCTCAAAAAGATCGAGGAAGCCCGCAACAACGTCAGCCGTGCCGCCGAGTTGCTCGGCCTGGAGCGCAGCCACCTCTACCGCAAGATGAAGGCCCTCAGCATCAGCGTGCGGGAATAGGACAGAGAATAGAGATAGGGGTTAGGGCCGGGAGACCTCGCTCAACAAACGATTGGGGTAAGGCCTAAAGCGCTCTGCCCCGCTGACTCGCCGCCTCTACGGCCCCAGGTAAATTTCTACGTCGGGCGGTGAAAAGTTGAGTTGGTGCGTCTTGGGGTCGTAATCCAGGTTGAGCGCCTTGCTCTTGCGCCCGTTCACCAGCACGGCCATCAGCAGAACATTGCCGTACATGCGCGCCGCCACGATCTGGTGGCTCTGGATGGCGCCATACTCATTTTCGGGGCTGGTCGAGCTCCAGTCCTGCTGGAACCGCTCAAAGGGATAGGCGCCGGTCCGGGCCGGATGTTTTTGCCAATCCGGGTCGTGAAGCCAGATGCCATAGGCCGTGGGCAGATCGTTCTTTTCCACCGCGGTCAAAAACCGGTTGGCCGTCATTCTTCCGCGCAGGTGGCTGTTCCAGTTCCATGGCCAGTCCACCGGGCGGCCCGCGACCAGCCACCAGCCCACAAACAGCGCCAGCAGCAGCCCTAGGGTGCTCCACAGGATCACATGCCGGCGGCGATCGCGCACTTCATCAAACACTGGAGCGTCGAGCAGGGTCATTGGGCAGTTTCCTCAAGAACAGGGGGCAGGGACCAGAGCGCCCCGGCGATTACACGATCAACTGGTTCCCCATGCTACTTTAGACACCGGAACCACGTCGCGAGTTCCCAAGCCGAATCTTACACTCTTCGTCTTCTTCCGCAGAGCGCCAGATTCTGTTCCCTGTTCCCTGTTCCCTGACCCCTGTTCCCTGCCTCTCTACTCTTCCCGGCTATACGTCGTCCGGCTCTTCTCCTGGTGCCGTTCCAGTGCCAGCTCGATCAGCCTCGTGATGAGGTCCTTGTAGCTGATTCCGGTTGCTTCCCACAGCTTGGGGTACATGCTGATCCGGGTGAATCCGGGCATCGTATTCACCTCGTTCAAATAGATGCGCTGCTTGCCGTCCGGCTCCATCAGGAAGTCCACCCGCGCCAAGCCAGACAAGTCGCAGGCCCGGAAGGCCGCTACCGCCATCTCCCGAATCTGCTTCGTCTCTTCCCTGCTCAGCTTGGCCGGAATCACCGGAACCGAACCCTCGGAGAGATATTTGGCCTCGTAGTCATAGAACTCCTTGCCGGGAACGATCTCGCCCACCACGCTGGCCTTGGGGTCGTCGTTGCCCAGCACGGCAACCTCGAACTCGCGAGCCTTGGCGCTTTTGCCGCCCACGCCCGCCTCCACAATCAGCTTGCGGTCGTACTTGGCGGCCAACTTCAGCGCGGCCGAGAGTTCCTTGCGGTCATGCGCTTTCGAGATGCCCACCGACGAGCCCAGGTTCGCCGGCTTCACAAACACCGGATACTTGAGCGCCGCCTCTACCTGGGCAACAGCCTTGCGCGGGGACTTCTCCCACGCCGCCCTGAGCAGCGTCACGTGTTTCACGATGGGCAGCCTGGCCTGGGCAAACAGGCGCTTCATCACGTCCTTGTCCATGCCCGCCGACGAGCCCAGCACGCCCGAACCGACATAGGCAATGCCCGCCAGCTCGAACAGTCCCTGGATGGTGCCATCCTCGCCAAACGTCCCGTGCAGCACCGGAAACACCACGTCCAGCGATTGCCCGCCCAGCGCCGCATGGCTGTCGAGCGCCGTGTAGCTGGTCGGGGTCATGGCGGCGGCCACCGGCCCTGGAGCCACAATCGCCTCAGACGGTTCCGGCGCCAACAGCGCAGGCTGCCCCTCGGCCAGCACGCGCGCCCCGGGCGTCGTCGCCGGATCGCCCGCCCGCAGCTTCTTCGCCGATTTCGGGCCGGCTTCCGCCTGCGCCGGTTCCGGTTCGCCTGAACCCAGTTCAGCCGGGCCCGAGCCCTCCAGCAGCCCTTGCGCCGCCGAAGCGGTCAGCCAGTGCCCTGACTTGTTGATGCCGATCGGCACCACGTCGAACTTCCGTCGATCGATCGCCTTCAAAACCGAAGCCGCCGAGAGCAGTGAAACCTCATGCTCCCCGCTTCGCCCGCCAAAAATAAGCCCTACACGCAGTTTTTTTGCCATTCTTTCTTAATTTTAGGCCCTGGGCGAATCGAAAAGGGGGGCTTCTCCCGGAAGAGGGGCCAAGTAAAGCACTTGCCAGCGGAACAGGGTCGGAATAGACTGTATTCGATTTTTATTCGCCTATGACAACTGAAGGCTTTTTCGATGAATCCTCGGAGCAGTCGCGTATTAAAGCCGCGATTGTGAGCAAGTATTTTTGGGCGTGGGCAAAGGTAATCCTGTCAACAATGAAGAACCGACGAGGTAAGATCGCCTACATCGATCTTTTTGCCGGTCCTGGCAGGTATAAAGACAACAATCTATCCACGCCGCTTTTGGTGTTGGAGAGAGCTGTTCAGGACCCCGATATGCGTGAAAACCTCGCGACGTTGTTCAACGACGCCAATACTGAATACGCAAGTACCCTTAAACGAGAAATCGAATCGCTCCCTGGCATTGATCAGCTCACGCATAAACCCAGGGTTGAGACCGAAGAAGTCGGCGAAAAAATCGTTGGCATGTTTAGCGCTTGGGAAGGCATCCCAACTCTCTTTTTTGTTGATCCATGGGGGTACAAGGGGCTTTCGCTTGGTCTAATCAATTCAGTATTGAGAAACTGGGGATGCGACTGCATATTCTTCTTCAACTTCAACCGGATCAATGCGGGGTTGAACAACCCGGCCGTCAAGCAACACATGGACGTACTGTTTGGCCAGGAACGAGCCGATGGCCTTCGAACAAAACTTGGTCCACTTTCGCCTAGCGAACGAGAAACCACGATTGTCGAAGAGTTGACCCAAGCCTTGAAGGATCTCGGTGCACGATATGTTCTTCCATTCTGCTTTAAGAATGAGGGCGGCAAAAGGACAAGCCATCATCTCATTTTCGCAACTAAGCATCCGCGCGGTTACGGCATCATGAAAGAGATCATGGCGAAATACAGTTCTGAAGAGCATCAAGGTGTTCCATCGTTCGAGTACTGCCCTGCGTCGGCAATTCATCCACTCTTGTTTGAACTGAGTCGCCCTCTCGCCGATCTGGAAGGAATGCTGCTCAGTGAGTT
>Ga0181529_10002780_pt1 | contig 20490 bp, 19 predicted proteins | sample PEATcosm2014_Bin_36_FD_119763 | JGI IMG/M metagenome (GOLD analysis project Ga0181529, IMG submission 119763) | Peatland microbial communities from MTU Mesocosm Facility, Houghton, MI, USA - PEATcosm2014_Bin10_30_metaG | ecosystem: Environmental > Terrestrial > Soil > Wetlands > Peat | place... | reverse complement strand
ATGCTGCCTTTGGCGACGCGGGTGCCGTCGGCGTCGTAGAGGTAGCCGGTGCCGGGCAGGACCGGATTGCCGTAGGGCGTTGGCGAGAGCCACGGCGCAGAGGTGCCCCTCGGCGTCGTAGAGGTAGGTGTTGCCGGTGCCGGCGTCGGCGGTGAGGTTGCCGGCGGGGTCGTAGGTTTGGAAGCCGAGCTGGGGCGTGCCGGACACGGAGGTAGTATAGCGCGGGGAGGGGCTTGGTCTCCCGCCCTAGCGACAAAAACAAATACGTCGCGAGAGTGGGGCATCCAGCACCCGCAATGCCAACGCTGTGGCTACGGCTTGGGCGGGTTAGGCGTAGTGGATTTTGAGGAAGCGGCCGCCGGTTCGCCGAGTTTGGTGATGTGGACGCTGGCCTGGATCTCCGGGATGGTGCCGTCGTTGACCTGCACCTCGGTAGGCCTGCCCTGGATGAGGAGGCGCGGGAGGGCCTTGCCGTGGGCGGGGATGCGGACGCGCTGGGTGACGAAGCGGGAATCAAAGCCGAAGCCGGAGCGGACGGTGACCGGAACTTCTGCGGCTGCGCTGCCGTTGTTGACGATGCTGACGGCGACCAGCCAGTTGCCGGATGAGGCGGAGGTGGGAAAGACGCCGTCGATGGCGAGGTCGGGCAGACCCTTGTCGGCATCGACCCAATCGGCGAAGAACCAGGTGAGATCGGGGTGGGATGGAGAGGCTTCGAGCAATTTTTCGAGCGAGTTGCCGGAGGCGGAATCGTAAGTCTTCAGCGCGGCGGCGAGGGCAGGGTCGCCGGCCAGGTCGCGCAGCATCCAGAGGACGTAGGCGGCCTTTGTGCGGTAGTAGATGGGCGAGATGGCCTGGGCAAGGGGCTGGCCGAGGTTTTGGCTGGGGCTGGCCGGCTCGGCTAGAGCGAGAGCGGCGCGACCGGCCTCCAGCGTCTCCAGCGCGGCATCGCGGCTCTGATGCTTTTCTGTCCAGAGAGTTCCCATGAAGGTGGCAAGGCCCTCGTTGAGCCATGCGGGGGGCGGCTGGGGCGAGGCGTACGATGTAGGCGATGTAATCCAGGCATGGGTGAGGGCGTGGACGAGAACGCCGTTCAAGGCGTCGGGCTTGGCTTTGGAGCCGGCATCGCGCAGCGGCGTAGCGAGCAGTGCGCCGGTCTCGAAGGGCAGATCGTCGGGGTCGGGCAGGTCGAGCAGCGTGAGCGGGGAGCGGAACTGCGAGCCGAGCCAGCCTTGCAGGAAGGGCGTGACCGCGGTGGCCGCCTCGGTCCAGAATTGCACGGCGACCTCGTCTTCGGGGAGGGTCCAGGCGGTGAGGTTGGGGCCGGAGTGCGGCTTACGAATGGCGACGAAGAGGCTGGGAGCCTGGAAACCGAGGATGGTGCTGCCGGAGTCGGCGGTGGCGACGCTGGCGACTTCCTGGGACTCGTCGAGCGATTCACCGGATTCGGTGATGGCGAGCGGCAGGGAGCGACCGTTGACGAGGGCGACGGTGGGAGCCTGACCGTGGGGGAATTCGACGGTGAGGCGGAGGCGGAAGCGGGCGCCGGAGAGACGCAGCTTGTGGGCGCCGATCTCGTCGAAGAGGCGGGCACCGTCGCCGAGCAGAACGGGGGCGCTGACGGCGGGATACCAGAGAACGTTGCCGAAGCCGCGCAGGCCAGTGAAGGGAAGGCTGATCTGGTCCCACTCGGAGTGTTGGGCGACGGCGAAGGGCGCGCCGATGGAGAGCAGGCGCTGGGCGCTGAGGGCGATCTGGCCGGAGTATGTCACGTCGAGCGAGAGGGATTGGCCGGACGGGAGCGGTTGAGCAAGAGAGATGTCGGCCTGGTGCAACTGGCCGGTGTGGTCGGCGTCGGAGTTGAGTGTGGCGACGGTGAAGGCGGCGTTCTGCGAATCGATGCGTATGCTCTCCCAGTTGAGCGATGAGGAGAGTTGCAGCGGGAGGCGGGCGAGCGGCGAAGGGCCATTGTTGCGGAGGGTGACGAGGGCGCGGACGGCGATGCGCTGCTCAGCGGGACGGAGTCGCACGTCGAGGTCGAAGGCGGTGAAGGTGAGCTGTGGCGCGGGTGACGGCTCGCTCTTCGCTTGCATGGACTTGGTTGCACTGGGCAAATTTACGACGGGCTGCGGGGCTTCGGCAGCGGGGCCGGTTTGGGTGGTGGTCTGGCCGTTCTCGTCGGTGGAGCGTGAGAAGATGACTTTGCCCTGGTGGGGCTGGTCGGACGGCGGCGCGGGCGGGGCGGTCTGGGCGGTGAGGGCGAGGGCCGCAAAAAGGACGAGATGCAGGAATAGCCCGAAGCGAATCATGAAGAAATTACCCTCAGGGGCTAAAGCCCACGTTGTTTTTGCGATCTTACTGTACGGGCTAAAGCCCGTACCTTTCATTGATGAAAGACAACCGCAGGTCCTTCGACTCCGCTTTGCTTCGCTCAGGATGACAGCACCAGATTGATTCGACCGAGCAGGAAAAAACTTCATGAACCCAGGCCTTTCTGTTTCTTTGGTTTCGACGCTGCTCCGGCGATTGGGCGAGCGTCTTCGACGCACCGCAGTGCATTGCGTCGCTGGCGGAAGGCTTCGTAGAGCACCACGGCGCCGGCGGCGGAGACGTTGAGGGAGCTGACGCCACCGGCCATGGGGATGCGCAGCAGATGGTCGCAGGTGCGGCGAACGAGGTCGTGAAGTCCCGCGCCCTCGCGACCGAGGACGAGGACGCAATCGCCGGTAAGGTCGAATTGGTCGTAGTCGCAGCTGCCGCGTTCGTCGAGACCGATGACCCAGATGTTCTGACGCTTGAGTTCTTCGAGGGAGCGGACGAGGTTGACGACGCGAGCAATGCGCAGGTGCTCGGCGGCTCCGGCGCTGGCCTTGACGGCAACCGGGCTGAGGGGAGCGGAACGCCGCTCGGTGAGCACGACGCCATCGACACCGGCACCGTCGGCGACGCGCAGCAGCGCGCCGAGATTCTGCGGGTCTTCCACGCCGTCCAGAGCCAGCAGCAGGCGGCGAGCGCCGGGGGTTGTCGGCACAAAGAGGTCTTCGAGGGCGAGCGATTCCTGCGGGCGGACGAGGGCGACGACGCCTTGGTGGGCCGGGGTCTGGGCGCGCAGGGTCAACTGATCGCGGGATTCCTGGAGGACGCGGATGCCGCTTTGGCGGCAGAGGACGACGAGCTTTTCCAGGCGGAGGTCGTCGCGCTCACGGGCCACCAGAACGTGGTCGAAGCGGCGGCGACCGGCCTTGACGGCCTCTTCGACCGGATGCAAGCCATACAAAACTTCCATAGTAGTTAGTGTAGAAGATTGGCGAAAGCGGCGCGTGGCGCTTGCGCGATGGTCTATGATGGTTCGTGCCGGAAAAGCATACGAGATTATGGGGCGATCTGCCCAACGCAAGGAGTGACCCAGATGAAAATGACCAAGGCTTTTATCGCCGCGCTATTGGCCACGCTGCTGGTGGCAGCGCTGCACGCGCAGACGGAGGAGCGTCCGCTGCCGCGTCTGGCGCACAAGGACGGACGCTATGCGCTGATGGTGGACGATGCGCCTTATCTGGTGTTGGCGGCGCAGACAAGAAACTCCAGCTCGTGGCCGTCGCGGCTGCCGAAGCTGTGGCCGGTGCTGGAATATCTGCACGTCAATACGGTGGAGACGCCGGTGTATTGGGAGCAGACGGAGCCGCAGCCCGGAGTGTATGACTTTGCGCTGGTGGATATGCTGCTGAGCGAGGCGCGCCAGCACAAGGTTCACCTGGTGCTGCTGTGGTTTGCCACGTGGAAGAACGGCAGCCAACACTATATGCCGGAGTGGATGAAGCTGGACACGGAACGCTATCCGCACATGATTGGCCGGAACGGGGAGGCTGTGGATTCGCCTTCGCCGCACGCGGCGGCCTCGCTGGAGGCCGACAAACGCGCCTTTGCCAAGCTGATGGGGCACTTGAAGGAGGTCGACGCTGAGCGCACGGTGATTATGGTGCAGGTGGAAAATGAGCCCGGCTCGTGGGGCAGCGTGCGTGATTTTTCGCCGGCGGCGCAGAAGCTATTTGAAGCGCCGGTGCCGGCGGAGCTGCTGAAGGCTATGCAGGTGAAGACGGCTACCGCGACACCGAAGTGGCAGGAGGCCTTTGGCGCGGATGCGGACGAGGACTTCCACGCCTGGTATGTGGCGAAGTATGTGGGGCAGGTGGCGGCTGCGGGCAAGGCTGTTTATCCGCTGCCGATGTATGCCAACGCGGCATTGCGCGATCCGCTGCATCCGGGCGCTCCGGGCAATCCCTCCGCGGCGGGCAACTACGAGAGCGGCGGACCGACGGACAATGTGCTCTCCATCTGGAAGGCTGCGGCACCGGAGCTGGACCTGCTGGCGCCGGACAATTACCAGACCGATCCGGTGGCGTATCTGAAGGTTTTGGAGCTATATCATCGCGACGACAATGCGCTGTTTTTGCCGGAGACGGGCCGCCCCATCAATGGGCGATTTTTCTTTTCGGTGCTGGGCCATCAGGCGATAGGCTTTTCGCCGTCGGGCGGCAACACGGAGGGCGAGTTTCCGCTGACGGAGGCCTCCAAGGCGCGCGAGGAGTTTCTGGAGCCGTGGGCGAAGAATTACCGGCTGATTGCTCCGATGCAGCGGGAGATTGCGCGGCTGAACTTTGAAGGCAAGCTGAAGGCGGTGGCTGAAGAAGAGGGCAAGCCGGTGCAGACGCTGGCTTTTGGAAGCTGGAAGGCGGAGGTCTCGTACGAGCCGCGCCGGAGAGTGGTACCGACGGTGGTAGTGAATCACGAGCCGAAGGGACGCGCGTTGGTGGCGCAGCTTGCCGAGAATCAATTTCTGGTGACGGGCTACGATTGCCGCGTGGACTTTTGGCCGGCAGGCACGGAGCAGCAACGGAAGGCTGGGAAGATTGTGGATGGCAGCGGGCAGAATCCCTCGGCGCTGATTGATGGCAAATGGCAGCACCGGCAGTTTTTGCGCGTGGAAGAGGGAAGCTACGAAAACGGCGTCTTCAAGGTTCTACGCAAGTGGAATGGCGATGAGACGGACTGGGGAATACGGTTCGACGAGGAGCCGGTGGTGCTGCGGGTGACGCTGGCGACGTATTAGGGAGTTCACATCCTTGCTTCTAATTACCATTGGGGGCTGATATTCTGGCAGCGAGAGCATTTCTGAGACACAGAGGCCATCTCTGTCGTCTAATAGAGTGAGATGAGTACTGCTGCCACAGTTCGCCCATTTTTCGGTACTGCTGCCGCCCGCACGGTTGATGAGCTGGCGCGGCAGGAGAATGTAGCTGTCTCCGAGGGTTTGAAACGCCAGGATGCCGGACTGCTGGATGAGCTGATCGTGCGCTATCAGCACCGGCTGATGCGCTATCTGCTTTATCTGACCGGCAATCGCGATGCGGCTGAGGACCTCTTCCAGGAGGTCTGGATGCGGGTTCTGGTGCGCGGGGCGCAGTTCAACGGCAAATCGCGCTTTGACACCTGGCTGTTTACCATCGCCCGCAACCTGTGGATCGACCTAAAGCGCAAGAAGACCATGTCCAGCCTGGACGAGCTTTTTGAGTGCGGCAGCGAAGACGACCGTCCGCTGAGCTTCGAGACTGCGGGCAGCGATCCCAGTCCCTTTGACCGCTTTGCCAGCCTGGAAGACCGGGAGCGGATTGCGGCGGCGCTGCTGAAGCTGGACACGCTCTATCGCGAGGTGCTGGTGCTGCGCTTTCATGAGGACCTCTCGCTGGAAGAGATTGCCAAGGTAACACGAGCACCTTTATCTACTGTTAAATCAAGACTTTATCGAGGCATGGCGGCGATCAAGCCGAAGCTGGCATCGGCGGCTCTCGCGCCTGCTGCACAGTGTCAATTGGAGCCGGCAACTGCGAGGGCGATATGACTCCTATGGAGAGCGCCAGCGCGAACCACGATCTGCTCTCGGCTTTGGCCGGGAAGCAGGCCGACCGGGAGTGTGCGGTGGCATGGCGCACACGGCGCGTGGTCAGCGCCTCGCATGGCGTCATGCGGGAGCAAGAGGCCGACCGGAGTCGGAGCCGCTCCGTGGCGCTGGCAGCTACGCTTGTGATTCTGCTGGTGCTGGGACCGCTCTCTTGGTGGGTTGCCGACCTTCTGATTGAAGAAGAGCACCTGACTGGGATGCTGGGGCAGTTGAGTTTGCTGATGGTATTTCTCAGCTCGGCACTGCTGGCCTCGGTGGTGCTGGCTGGCTGGCTGCGGCGCAACTCCTGACCGCGAGCGTTGGGGCAGTCTTCCGGCAGAGTGGCTCTCTACGATAATATGCATTCGTGTTCTCGCAACTAAGGGAACCACTTTCTCGTCCATACAGGATGAGGCTGGACTGCGCCTGAGCGCGTGAAAGTTTCTGGAGAGTTGGATTGGTTATGAGAACTCCTGAATCCATTACCGTGAACGAAGATGCGCGGCTGATTCCGGTCTGGTCGATTGTGACCGCCATTGCGGCCTTCATGCTGGTGGAGTACTACTTCTGGCTGATCTTGCCGGAACATCAGCATCACCTGCCTCCGCTGGGCCTGCGCACCTACTTCAACCTCTCCTGCGGGCTGCTGGTGGCGCTCTACTTCCTGATGGTGGGCTATGTGAGCAAGGACGCGCCGCGGCGTGCGATGAGTGCACGCTTCTGGATCGCCATTTGCCTGGTGATGCCGGGGGGCATCGGCGCGGTGCTTTACTTTTTGCTGCGCCAGCCGGAGGTATCGCGCTGCCCGTCCTGCTCCTCGCACGTGCAGAACGACTTCCACTTTTGCCCGCAGTGCAACTACCGGCTGGCGGCCAACTGCGGCCACTGCTTCCGCACGGTGCGCGCCTCGGACCAATATTGCACGCGCTGCGGCCATGAGATTGCCGCGGACCATCTGCCGGCGCGGCTCAGGGCGCTGGGGGAGTAAGCGTGTTGCTCCAGAAACGCGACGAGACCTGAAGCCGTTTCGCGGTGGGACTCGACAGAAACCGACCTATGCGGTCATAATGGTCATATTGGTCAGCGTGGAAGGAGGCCGCGATGGTTACCGAGGTGAGCGCCGTTCATTTTCGTCAGAACCTGGGAGAGATGCTCAACCAGGTGCAGTATCGGAATGACAGCATTCTGGTCAGCAAGGATGGCAAGCCGGTTGCGGCTCTGGTGGGTGCCGATCTTTTTGAGCGCATTCGCGGAATGCGGGATCGATTTGATCAGTTATGCAGCCGTGTAGCCGCTTCCTATGCTGAGATTCCGGACGACGAGGGCATGGCGGAGATTGACGCGGCAGTTACGCGGGAACGACTAGGCTGATGGCGGGGTTGCGGGTTGTTTTAGACACCAATGTGCTGGTATCGGGAGTGGCTTATCCGGGCAGCATTCCCGGACGCATCCGGAGCGCATGGCGGCAGGGCGGGGTTGACTTGGTACTGTCGCACTACATACTGGATGAGGTAGTGCGGGTGCTGCCGCGGCTCAAGCGCATTACGCTGACCAGCACGGAGATCCGCGATCTTGCAGAGAGCTTCATGTTTATGGCTGAGATGGTCACGCCCTGTGTTGAGTTGGATGAATCGTTGCGGGACCAGGCCGATCAGCAGGTTTTGGGAACCTTGCGCGCCGCCCAAGCCGACTACCTGATCACCGGAGACAAGGATTTGCTTGCGCTCGCCGAGCGATACTCCATAGTCACTCCGGCTGTATTCTGGGAACGTCATGGCCATTAAGGAATCGCGATTGACTCTTTCCGCGCTCATCATCGACGACGAAGAACTGGCCCGCGAGGAGCTTGCCTACCTGCTTTCCGAAGTGGGCGGCGTGGAGGTGGTGGCGCAGGGGGCCAATGGCATCGAGGCCGTGGAACTGATTGAGGAGCACCATCCCGAGATGGTTTTTCTGGATGTGCAGATGCCGGGGCTGGATGGCTTTGCGGTGATTCAGAAGCTGATGGACCGCCGGAGCAAGGCAGGCGCGGAGGCCGAGCCGCTGCCGCAGTTCGTCTTTGCCACGGCGTATGACCAGTACGCGGTGCGCGCCTTCGACGTGAACGCGGTGGATTACCTGCTGAAGCCATTTGACCGCGTTCGCGTGGAGCAGGCGGTGGAGCGGGTGCGGGGCAGGCTGGCGATCGGCGCGCCGGATAGCGCAAACGGCGCGCTTCCGGAGTCTCAGATCGAATCCTTGCTGCGGCTGTTGAATCGTCCGCAGGGAGCCAGCCGCGTGCCGCAGCCAGCCAAGCTGATTGTTCAGGCGCAGAGTCGATTACTGCTCGTCGATCAGGCGGAGATATGCTTTGCCGCCATCGACGAGGGCGTGATTCGCGTGGTGATGCAAAGCTTCGAGGGTTGCTCCAAGTGCCGCACGCTTGAGGATCTGCTGGAGTTGCTGGACCCGGCGATTTTCTGGCGCACGCATCGCGGCTTTGTGGTGAATATCAACCACATTCGCGAGGTGGTTCCGTGGTTCAAGTCGAGCTACCAACTGCGCATGAACGACAAGCAGAAGACGGAGATTCCGGTCAGCCGCAACCAGACCAAGAGGCTCAGGGAGCTGTTTAATCTGTAGATTTCCCCGACCAGTCAGCCTCAGTCGTACCTCTCAAAGACAATCTGCTTCTTGTGCCAGCCGAGGGAGGTGAGCCTCTCGCGGACGCCGGAGACCATCTCGTTGAGTCCGCAGATGTAGGCGTAGATGTCGAAGTTCAGCTCGGCGGCGGGCGTGGCGGGATCAGGCGGAGGCGCGGGCAGCGGCTGGCCGAGGCGGGCGGCGCGCTCTTCCAGAATGCGCGCCACGTGCTCCTGGACGTAGCCGCGCAGGCCGGTCCAACCGGGGAGGGCGCGGCTCAGCGTAGGCAGATAGTGGAAGTTGGGCACGCGAGCAGCAAGCGCCTCAAACTCGGCCTGATAGTAGATGTCGGTTTCGTGGCGTGTGCCGTAGACCAGCCAAATCTGCTTGCCGTTGCTGCGGTCGGGGCCACCAGTTGGGAAGAGCCACTGCAGGTAGCCACGCATGGGCGCGATGCCGGTGCCGGTAGCAACGAGAATGGAGTCGGTGATGGGTTCGTGAAGGGTGAAATGGCCGTGGGGACCGTGGATTTTAATCTCCGCGCCGATGGGCAGGTCGGGCAGGTCGGCCAAGTGGTTACTGAAAAATCCCTCCTCGACGCGGTTCACGCATAGCTCAAATTTGTTGCCATGGGCAGCCGAGGCGATAGAGTATGCGCGGGTCTGCTGCTTGCCGTTGGCGTCGGGAGCCACGGCGCTGACGAACTGGCCAGCGGCGTAGGGAAAGCTCTCCAGTTCATCAATGACGAAGGTGAAGTGGTAGCACTGGGCAACTTCAGAGAGGCATTCTTTGCGTTCCAAGCGTGCGGTGAGCAGTTCACGTGCCATGTCGTTCTCGCTGGGGTAAGAGATGCCCGCGTGTGCGGGTTCTTCTCTTTGATGCTATAGGCAGGAAAAGGGAGCAGTTCCGGCGAGACGCCCCCATATAATAGTCGAGGAGCCTAAGAAGAATGTTGTCAAATTTTCGGCTCACAAGCTAATTGATCGAGGAATTATGGCCGCACTGCTGGAAGCAATTACCGTCAAGCGCAAGATGTACTTCGAGTTTGAGAACACGCCTTATTACTGCATGGAGGCCGAGGTTTCGACGCCCACGGCGCGCGGCGGCCAGACGCTGGTGCGGCTAAAGATGCGCAACCTGCTGACGCGGGCGGTCTTTGACAAGACCTTCAAGGCCGGCGAGCGCTTCAAGGAGCCGGACCTTGAGCTGGTCGAGGCCTCCTATCTCTATTCGGACGGCGAAGGCTCGCACTTCATGGACCAGGAGAGCTTTGAGACGCACACGCTGAACAGCGAAATGATGGGCAATGCCCTTGAGTTGCTCGTCGAGGGCGTCATCATCCAACTGCACAAGTTCAACGGCAATCCCATCGGCCTGCTCTTGCCGGAAAAAGTCGAGCTGGAGGTTGTCTACACCGAAGGCGGCGCGCGCGGCGACACCAGCGGCAACGTCACGAAGCTAGCCCGCCTCCAAACCGGCCTGGAGATCAAAGCCCCGCTCTACATCGAAGTCGGCGAAAAAGTAAAGGTCTACACCGAGACGCGCGAGTTTGCGGGAAGGGCGTAAAGGCAGGGATTAGGGAACAGGCTTCGCAGGCTGCGGAATAGAGTTGGATTTGTATCAGGGCACAACTTCAGTCAGGATTATTCGCTTGACAATGTGTTTGTGAACACATTGCGCAATATGGTCACTGCTGATTCTCTGACGGCATAGGAAGCCCGTATTCGTCTACTTTTGGCTCTGGTTCCTTTTCCCCGCTAAGCGACCCGTATAAACCGTATAGCTGGTTTATGCGGGTCGCTTCGTAATCCGCCTTCTCGATGTCGCGCATTGAGGAAGCAATTTCCGCGGCAGTCTTTGCCTTCTCTAAGAATTCATCCTTGCTGATTTCAAGATCAGCAGCATCCAGTATCAGCCTTCCAAGCTCGGCGTCCTCCCATCGAACCATTTTGTTGATTGCCTCAATCCTAACCCAATCAACTTTCCCGCTCACGCCATCGTCGCGGAGAATCGCAATCTGACTGTCCCCTCCACATCCATCCACGTGCTCACGAGCCTGGTACAGAATATAGGCTGCTAAGATTACGCATTGACGCAGATTCATGCCATCGTGGTACATCCGACTAGCGAGAAAATCGGCTAGATAATACCCTGCTCCTCCCGAATAATAGGTTTGCTTCTCAACTACGACGGGGCCAGTTGCTGAGAAGAGTTTGCTGGAACCAAACATTTTTACGCCGTAGATCAGTTCCGTACTTGGACAAAAGCCAGTCTGGAAGATTAGCCCGTATTCCTTGTAGGTCTTTTTAATGCTTCCCTCAATAAGCAAACAGACTTCATCCAGAGATGAGCCTAATTGTGCATCTTCCCACGCGATCTCAACCAATTTGTCAACAAACGGGCCGTTATCAGCAGCGCCACAGAACGCAACGGCTAAGTCATCGGACGATAGCGCTTTCGTCTGTCCATATTCACCGGCTGGCTGGAAGATCAATTTCGGCACATTCCTCTTGGAGAGGTTGTTTACTGTTTCCTGTGTGTCTGCACATAGAACGATCCCTTCATATGTGCGAAATCCCGCTACAATCGTCACGTACCGCCTCCATTTAGGCCGCACGACTAGCGACCGGATACCCCATCCTTTTCACGTACTTTCCCTACACCAGCTCAATCGAGACCCGCCGTCCTACCATCGCCGCCGCGCGCTGCAAGCTCGACAGCGTGATGTCGTTCTTCGGATCGAGAAGCCGGTCTACCTGTGTGCGGCTGGTCTTGAGCAGCGCAGCCATTTTGTTCTTGGAGATCTTCTGCTTCTTCATTGCCTCGGCTAACTGCCAGGCAACCACTTCCTTGATCGCCTCGGCCTGCGCCTCCTCGAAGATTCCCTCGGCCTTGAGAAAATCGTCGATGCTCGAACCCATATGCTTTTTGCTCATCGCTCCAACTCCCTCTGACGCTTGCGCGCCAATGCCAGATCGCTCTCCGGCGTTGTCCGCGTCTTCTTGATGAATCCATGCAGTGCCACCAGATGCTCGCGGTAGAGGCAAATCAGCACCCGCGCCGTCCGCTTCGTCGGCAGGTCAGTCCGAATCTCCCACAGACCGTCTCCCATCGGGCGGCAGAGCGGCATCCCCACCGGCCAACGCCATTGCGCCCTCAGCAAATCTCTTCCAATCGCCTGACGTTCGGCCTCTGGCAACTCCAGAAGCCACTCGCGCACCGGCTCGTTTCCTGATTCAGGGCAATAAAAGATCAGCGGGATTTTCTGCGGTTGAGGATTCTCTTTCATCCTGCACCTTATCTAGTACAATTGTACCTTAAAATGTACAGTACCGCAAGGACACAAATTTCTGTAACTGTGAAAATGTACTACTGCTTGGTGCCGGATTTCGCCGACCGCATCAGCTCATTCCAGTCCTTCTCCGTCTGGTCGGCGTAGGCTGCGCCGAACTTCGCCAGAGCCTCGGCGAAGCCGTCGCCGGAGCCGATGTAGCCGGACAAAATCAGCGGGTCGCCGGAGCGAGCGTGGCCGCGAGCCAGCAGCTCGCCGCAGAGTTCGGCGTAGGCTTCAAGGCCGCTGCCTTCCAGGTCCTCTAATTCGATGGAGGCTTTGTGGTCGTTGAGCTGGCGGACGAGGTAGTCGCGCCCAGCGAAGTGCGTCCAGCCGAGGAAGGGATCGGACTGCACCTGCATCGCCTTCTGCCCCTCGGCGGTGCGCTGGCCGTTGTGGTGGGGCGGCTGGGCGTCGGGCAGGTAGGGCGCGTAGGCGGAAGCCGGTTCCTCCTTGATTTGCAGGAAGAGCGGGTCGGCGGCTCCGTTGCCCTCAAAGTAGACGCAGTAGTCGCGCAGCCCCACCGAGCCGGTGCCGACGACCTTGAAGGCGACGTTTACCGGGCGATAGAGCGAGAGCAGACGCTGGCGCTGCGGCTCCAGCATCTGGCGGTAAGGGCCGAGGGCGGCGAGGACGGCGGCGGCCTGAGAGCCGGTGAGGCGGGTGAGGGTGGGCTTGATCTCCTTGAAGCGGCGCGCTGCGCCTTTTTCGGCTGAGACCGGCTCGGTGAGCTGTTCCAGCGTGTGCAGCGGCGTGGCGCGCTCGGCCTTGAGCAGGGCATTGTGGACGGGCGCGGCCTGAGCGATGCGATGGACCTGGAAGCGGGCGACTTCCAGCGTGGGCATCTGGGCAAAGGCGCGCATCTGCGTGGCGTAGCGGGCGACGAATTTCTCGACGGCAGCGCGGGCGGCGGCTTCTTTTTGTCCGGCGGCGCGTCCGGCCAGCACCAGCGACGCGGCCATGCGCTTGAGGTCCCACTCGAAGGGGCCGCGGATGGTCTCGTCGAAGTCATTGATGTCGAAGGTGAGGCGACCGTCGGGGGCGGCATAGGCGCCGAGGTTGCGCACGTGGGCGTCGCCGCAGAGCTGGGCTGCGATGCCGGTATTGGGCAGCAGGGCCAGGTCGGCGGCCATCACCGGCACGGCGCCGCGAAAGTAGCCGAAGGGCGAGGCAGCCATTAGCTTGTACTTGAGCTTGATGAGCGCGGGAAGGCGGCCTCGCATGGAGCGGGCGAGCAGCTCCAGCGGGGGCGTGTTGCGCGCCTTGGGTTTGAAGTCGCTATGATCCTGGCGGCCGACCTGCTTGCGCCGCGCCTGACCCAGAGTGCGCCGTTGCTGTGGAGTTGCCCATTGCATGAACGGGAAGATACTACGCTGAGGCGGTGATGTGCAAGGCGTGGTCGCGCGCAAAAAATGACGCCGCCCGCAGGAGCGAGCGGCGCCGATAAATAACACAGAATTCAGGCCAAGTTAGAACTTGTAGCGCAGTGCCATCTCCAGGATGCGGGGATCGGCGGTGCCGGTGACCTTGTTCACGTTTGCATTGGCGATGGTGACATTCGGGTTGTTGGGGTTGGAGTGGTTGAGGGTGTTGAAGGCCTCAGCGCGGAACTCAAGCACGTTGGTCTTGTAGTGGAACTGCTTGAAGAGGCTGGTGCTGTGGAGTTCCTGACCCGGTCCTTGAATGGTGCCGTTCTGGGCGTTGCCGTAGTAGCCGTAGTAGAGCGTGGCGTTGGACACGCCACCCACGGTAACCGTCGGGTCCAGATAAGCTGCCGGATTGAACCACTGGCATGAAGTGCCGCAGACAGTGGGTTTCCACGTCTTGGCTCCCTTGTTGGAGACACCGGGCACCACGAAGGGCCGGTTGGTGAGTCCCCCGTTGGTGAGAGTAATACCGGGCGTTTGCGAGACTCCCGCGCGGAAGGTGGAGATGTCGTTGATGCGCCATCCGCCCATGAGGACGTTCTTGATTCCGTGGTCGTTGCGGAAGAAGGGCAGCTCGTAGAGTACGGTGATGGCCAGCGATTGCGGATAGTTGAGTCCGTTGTTGCCGTGGAAGCGGCCGAGAGCATACGGATCGACCACAGAGTTGGAGGTATCATGCGACCAGGTGTAAGCCACGGTGAGGAAGAGCGACTTCGCCATCGTATGCTTGACCTGCGCCTCAAGTCCGTTCCACTCCTGATGCAACTGGGTGGACATGACATTGATGGAGCCATAGCCCTGATAGGGCGCATAGTACGCCGAGTTGTCGCCCTTGCCCTTTGCGGCATTGAAGGCGATCAGGGGATTGTAGTCGTAGGCCACACCGCCAACCAGAGCGTGCGGCGCCTGATTCCAGTTCCATGTGCCGACCATATGCTGGATGCGGCTTCCGGCTCCCACCACCGAGGCGATGATGTTCTTGGGGAACTCATGCTGGATTCCGAGCGACCAGCTGGCCACTGGCGAGGACTGGATGTTGTAGTCCGCTGCGGTGATGGTTTGGACGCTCTCCGTACCCGCAGTGCCGCCCGCTCCCACGACGTTCCAGGTAGTGGCTGAAGGGAAGACCAGGGTCGAGAGGTTCTGGTTGGCAAATGCGGGAGGATTGGCAATGCAATTGAAGGAGCAATCCTGGTTGGTGAAGATGCGCGTGTAGCTCATGCCGAAGCCGCCGCGCAGGCTGGTTTTGCCATTGCCGAAGACATCCCATGCGAAGCCGGCATCCGGTCCGAAGTACCATCTGTGGGCGGCGGAGAAGTTGACCGGCAACTGCCCCGATGCGCCGCTGTTGAAGAGCATGCCGTTGCTGTAGATGGCGGGGTATGTGAGGTTGGTGGCACCGGTGTACTCGTTCACGGTGGGCACTGACGAAGTATTGAAGGCGGGGTTGGCGTACATATTTCCGGGGACGACGCCCGCGCCCCAGTTGGTTTCAGTTCCAGCCAAGCCGTGAGGCAAGGGCTGATCGTAGAGCCGCAAGCCGGCGGTAAAGGTCCAGTTCTTATTGAACTTGAACTGGTCTTCGAAGTAGGGAGAGATGGAGAAGGCATGCATCTCGCCGTGAGGCGCATTGCTGGTCTCGGCAAAGCTGCCGATATAGCCCTGCAGCATATCCGAGACTGAGTTCTCCAGGTTGCATTGGGTTGAAGCATTCGGGATTGTGACACCGCTGGGAAGCGTCTGCGCACCGGTGCAGAAGGTGGGATTTGCCGTCTTCTGTGCCGCGGTGAGCGCGCTGGAGGAGCCGCTGAAGGTGAAACTTCCGTTGGTCTGCTGGCCGGAAATCTGGCGCTTGGTGTTCCAGACAAAGGTGACGCCGGAGGTGAAGTAGTTCTTGCCTTTCAGCCAGCTCCAGTTGTCGGTGATGGTATTGTCCAGATCGGAGGCGTGAGGGATGGGCCGCGCCGCCTGAATGCCTTGCGATGCGATGCTGTTGGAGAAGTTGACCACGGGAGTGCGGCTGGCATACGTGGCGGTGTTGTAGTACAAATTTTCTGTGAAACCGGGCACCTGGCTGATGTTGTTGATTCCCGCCAGTTCCAGGTCCAGCAGGAAGATGTTCATGGCGATGTTGGTGGTGTTCACCATGTTGGACGAGAGGGTCTGGGTGAGCGAGACCTGCGCCAGCTTGTTGTGGGTGTAGGCGTTTTCGCCGCTGATCGGAGTCGTACCTGGACTCTCGGTATTCTGCGCGTACAACTGGTATTCGTCGAAGTACTCGGCAAAGGCGTGGTACTTGGAGCTGAAGTTGTGATCGATCTTGATCTGATCGTCGCGCTGATCGGTGACCTGCGGCTTGAGGTTGACGTAGTTGTTGGGGCTGCCGGTTTGAGTGTAGTTGGGTGCCGGATACAGCGTATTGATGTAGGCCGATGAACTGGTGTTGATGGCAAGCGGAACCATGTAATCGCCGACGGGGCAAGTACCGCCTCCAGGCAGCGTTGTGGCTACCGCCAGAGGAGAGAGGAGGGTGCCGGTCGACGGATTCTTCATCGGCGAGGTAAAGCAGCCGGCCCTCTGAAGCGCCGTGGGAACGATGCTGACGGCCTGGTTGGGCACGTGTAGAATGACAAACTGCTCATCCCAGAAGAAGAAGGTCTTTTGGCGGTTGGTGTTGTAGTGATGCGGAATGAAGACCGGACCGCCCACGTTGTAACCGAAGATATTCTGCTTGTAAGAGGGAACGCTGGTGGTATAGGGGAGATAGTACCTGGTGTTCAGAGCGTTGTTGCGCCAGAACTCCCAGGCGGTGGCGTGTAAGTTTGCCGTGCCGCTCTTGGTTTGCATGACGACAACCGACGAACCCATGAGCGAATACTGCGCGGAGAAGTTGTTCTGGAGAACGCGAACTTCTTCGAGGGAGTCGGGGTTCGGCACCACGGAGGTCTGCGTCATGTTGCCGGAGTTCTCATTCCAGATGCCGTCCAGCACATAGAAGCTGCGGGAGACGTCCAGGCCGTTGATGGAGAGCACGCTGTTGGTGGAGCGTCCGCCGGTGCCCAGCGCCAAGCCTTGAGAGGTGTTCACCACGCCCGGCATCAAGCCGGCAATACCCTGGTAGTTGCGGCCATTCATGGGCAGCGTGCTGACCTGCTCCGCGTCAATTTCAGCCGAAACTTCAGGACTGGAGGTTTCCACCTGGGTGGAGGTCGCCTGCACCGTTACGGTCTGGGTTTGCGCGCCGACCGAAAGCACTCCGTTGACCGCGACGGTCTCGGTCGGGTGCAGTTCGACGCCGGTGACGGAATAGCTTTTGAAGCCGGGCTTGGCAATGGTAACCGTGTAGGTGTCCACGGTGAGGCCGGAGGCGATATAAACGCCATTGCCGTTGGTCTGCGTCTTGATTGCAACCTTGGTCGCATCATCGGTGAGGGTAACGACAGCGCCCGGCACCACGGCGCCAGTGGAATCGGTCACTGTACCAGTGATGATAGCCGTGGTATTGAGCTGCGCAGAGAGCGTGGGTGTAAAGACGAGCAACGCCAGAAAACACAGCGCCGCCATCGTAGTGATGCGTCGAAGCATGGACATTCCCATATTCCTCCAAAGTTGTGGACTGCAGGTTCTATGTTTGCCTGAAACGGTCTCCGCAAGCGGCTGCAATTCTAATCAGATTCCCGTATGGAGATAATTTCAAGGACGGAATAGTATTACACTCTAAGTAAAATACCTGTCAATACCTAAATTTTTACAAATGAGGAAAAAGTTGCCGCAGGAAGCGACGGGCGCAGGGAAGCGCGGGGAGGGGCCAGCCTCCCTGCTCGTCATCTTGAAGATTTCTGCTTGTTTGGTGCCTTGGAAAGAGGGGGTATTATACGTGCGCTGGAGGTATCATACGTGGCGGTGGCGGAAGAGATCGTCGTCTTCTCGGCTGGGGCAGTAGATGCACTCCAGGCAGCAGACCAGCAGCAAAGCCACGCCGGCCGTCACCAAAGCGGCGAGGAAGTTGTCGCTCGTTACTACGTGATGCAGAAAGCTGAGCACATTCATCATCCACATAGATAGACTCCTGACTGCGGTGCAGGTTGCGCCTTCCGGGCAGAAAATTTTGGCCCGTTGCCGCGCCAAATGCCTCCGCGCAACAAATGATTCATCGACTGATGCTCGGGATTCTTTTTGGTACTTTCGTCTTGCAAAAAGGCGAATATAGGGCGAATATATATTTAAGATGCATTCCGTCTACAGACCCGCGACGGCGCAAGATTCCGAGGATGCTCTGGAGCTTGCCCGCAAACTCCAGAGCGGCCCGCTGCTCAACTGGCTCTTTGTTGATATGAACTCCTACTTTGCCTCTGTGGAGCAGGACGCGCGCCCGGAGCTGCGCGGTCGCCCGGTGGCGATTGTGCCCATGATGGCCGATACGACCTGTTGCCTTGCTGCCAGTTACGAGGCCAAGGCCTTTGGCGTGAAGACGGGAACGATGGTAGGCGACGCCAAGCGGCTCTGCCCCGGCTTGGTGCTGGTGGAGGCACGGCATGAGCTTTACGTGGAGTACCATCACCGCATTGTGGAGGCGGTGGAGAGCTGCCTGCCGGTGACGGCGGTGCTCTCGGTGGACGAGATGGCCTGCCGGCTGATGGGCCGAGAGCGTCCGCTGCTGGCGGCGATGGCGTTGGGCCGGCAGGTGAAGCGGCGCATTCTGGAGCGCGCGGGACCGATGATTCGCAGCTCGGTGGGACTGGCAACCAACCGCTATCTGGCCAAGGTGGCCAGCGACATGGAGAAGCCCGACGGGCTGGTGGCGCTGACGCCGGATATTCTTCCCGAGGCGCTGCGGCAGCTTGCGCTGCGTGACCTGCCGGGGATCGGCGCGCGCATGGAGAAGCGGCTCAACAAGCGCGGCATCCGCACCATGGACGATTTGCTCTCGCTCGACAGCGAACGCTCCGGCCAGGTCTGGGGATCGGTGCTGGGCGAGCGGCTGTGGCACTGGCTGCATGGCGAAGACTTCGAGATGGATGAGGCCGAGCACCAGAAGACGCTGGGCCACCAGCACGTCCTTGGCCCGGAGATGCGCACGCCGGAGAAGGCCTGGGCGGTGGCGCACAAGCTGCTGCACAAGGCGGCGATGCGGTTGCGCGCGGCTGATCTGTGGGCCAGCCGCATCGGCCTGGTCATCGGCTTTGCCGTGCCGCGCGGCGAGCAGACCCCGGTGAGTCGCTACGGAATGCCCACGCGTGGATGGAAGGCCGAGCTGCGGCTGAGCGAGTGCCGGGACAACCTGACGCTGATCGCAGCCTTAAGTCGTTTATGGGAATCCCGCCCGTCCGGCAAGGAGTTCGACCGGCCTTATTTTGTCGGTGTGCATCTGAACGGCCTGGTTCCTGACAAGCTGCATACGCTGAGCCTCTTTGACGGCTCAGAGAAGGAGCAAAGCCGCGCGCGCCTGGTGGCGGCGATGGACACACTGAACAACAAGTACGGCATGAGCACGCTCTGCCCCGCGACCATGCTGACCGCCTTCAAGGCCGCGCCCACGCGCATTGCCTTCCACACCATTCCGGAGCTGTTCTAACTCCCGCTTCGCAACCCGAGCCGCGAAGCGATAGAATGCTGGCGTGCGCGCAGGAAGCAATAGTTCACTTCCGGCAGCGCCCGGAGAGGTGGAGCGAACGTGACTGGAAGCCGCTTATTGTCCATAACCGCGCTATTGCTGGCTTTTCTATTGGCCGCGCCGCTGATGGCGCAGACACATTGGTATCAGCAGCATTATCTCTCCAGCGAGGAAGAGGCCTACAACAAGTTTCAGTTTTTATCGGCGCGTTTTGCTCCCATCGGCAATGGATTCACGCTGACGCGCATGGACATCAGCAAGCTGGGCATCAACCTCTCCTTTGCCGGCAGCGATGGCAGTTCGTCGCTGGTCTCGGTGGCGTATGTGGATATTGGCTACTTTGAAGTGCGGGATTTTTCTTCGGTGGACATCTCCGCCAACGCCACGGCTTTGTTCCGCAATCCATTTTTGCCCGCGGTGCATTACGCCGCGCCCTGGTGCGCGGTAGCCGTAGGGAAGGTCAAGAACGGCGGCATCATCTGCGTCCCCACCTTGCAGGACGCTTATGATCTGATCGACGCCCTGGCAACCCTGGCCCTGGCCGGCGGCATGGACCCCATGTTCAATTCCGGCATGGCATTGGTGGCGGTGTCGGAGAAGGAGTTGAGGAAGCATCCGGAGCAGAGCGGCATGTGGGTGAGTTCCGTGGATATTGACAGCCCTCCGGCACAGGCCGGCATTCGCGCCGGCGACCTTCTGCATACGGTGGGCGGCAAGCCCTGCACTAACACGGCTTTCTGGGAGGCTGTGGGGCCGGCGATGCGGCAGGCACCCAGCGGTGGCATGGTACGTATGGAAGTTTTGCGCAAAGGCAGGCTGATGCCCATCGACGCGCATTTTCCCTATCTTGTGGTTGACCCGGCGCTGGTACAGCGGATCCGGCAGAGCGCGCCGACGCAGGAGCAAGGCAACGCTCCGGCTGCCGCACAGGCCTCGCCGCCCGCGGGCTTTCATCTCGGCATCCAGGTCCGGCCCGTGATTCAGGATGATGTGGCTGCGCTGGGATTGCCCAGCACCAAAGGCCTGGTGGTGGTGAGCGTTGAAAACGGCGGTCTGGCCGACACCACGGGCATTCTGGCCAGCGACGTGATTCTCCAGTTGAACGGCTCGGAAGTTGGAGATATGCAGCAGTTTGTCCAGACGGTGCGCAGTGGCGCGGCCCGGAGCTTCCGCGTCTGGCGCAAGGGGCAAACCGTTGAACTGACGGTGCCGATGAGTATGTAGGGCTTTGCCCAAGCAGCCGGGGGCCGGTTCTTTGACACAGCCCCCCTGAGTTGGTAGCCTCAGGTAGGGCGCAACCGGCCAATCCCGGCCAATTCCTCGCCCTTTCAGCGTCCCCGTCGTCTAGCCCGGCCTAGGACACCGCCCTTTCACGGCGATAACACGGGTTCAAATCCCGTCGGGGACGCCAAATTAAATCAATAACTTAGCGAGTTTCCCCTGTTTCAGCCGCGGAGCAGTTTGGGGAGCAGATAAGCGCCCTTTTAGACCGCCAATGGGAGGGGCTGCGCCCGTACCATCTCAACGACCTTCTGCTGTGCCGCCCGTTTTGCGGGCATCT
>Ga0181529_10002779_pt1 | contig 20490 bp, 15 predicted proteins | sample PEATcosm2014_Bin_36_FD_119763 | JGI IMG/M metagenome (GOLD analysis project Ga0181529, IMG submission 119763) | Peatland microbial communities from MTU Mesocosm Facility, Houghton, MI, USA - PEATcosm2014_Bin10_30_metaG | ecosystem: Environmental > Terrestrial > Soil > Wetlands > Peat | place... | reverse complement strand
GGGCGAACCAGCAGCAACTTCTTGCTTTACGTTCCCTGTTTTCTGCCTGGAGTAATCGCATACCAACTGCAGCGAACGCCGCGCCGGCAACTTCCTGCGATTGTCTGGCCAGGAGTAGTCATTGGGGTAGTACTGCTCTACCTTTGGAAACAGAATCTGGTTTCCGATTCGTCGATTAAAGGCTGGATCGCGTGCCTCGTGCTCGGCGCCAGCTCGCCATTCTTCGCGCAACTCTCCTGGCGCTGGCTTACCGAACCAAGCCGCCTCATCGCAAAATACTCGTACGGCATCTACTTGATCCATTTCTTCTGCATCTGGCTCGCATTCGATCGGCTCCACTACGTTCTTCCCCGCGCGGCCAGGTTTCCCTTGTTCGCTGCGCTGGTCGTCATGCTGCCGGTCGCCCTTTACCATTTTCTGGAAGAGCCAATGACCTTGTTGGGTAAACGAGTGGCGGCGAAATTTGAGTCCGTAAGTCGGGACATCAAGGTATGACAGATCCCATTCCAGTAGAACCGCAGAGGCGCAACACCTCTGTCGTAGCTGGGCCCGCATGGCTGCATGTAGCGGTGCTCGTCGTCATCGCAATGGCGCTTACCTGGCCTTGCCTGCGGCGAGGCTTGCCCACCGGACACAGCACCATTTTACACATCGTCTATCAGCACTATTTCAACGCGCAGATTGCCCAGGGCGACTGGTACCCGCGCTGGATCATCAGCATGAATCGCGGTCTCGGCGGCGGAGTATTTTACGCACAGTATCCCCTTCCCTACTACGTCGCGTGGGGCATTGGCAAAATCATTCCGAATCACTGGGGCCTTTACGAGGAAACCCGGACGCAGGGGCTCGCCATGGTGCTCGCGGCGATTCTAGCGGGGTTATTCACCTATGCGTGGTGCGCAACGTTCGCCAACCGTCTCACTGCCATGTTAGCCGCAATCATTTACCTCACTTTTCCCTATTCGCTCACCATCGATCTCTACCTTCGCGCTGCGATAGGGGAACTCTGGGCGTTGGCATTTCTTCCTCTTTCGCTTTATTTCATTGAGCGAATCGTTGCCGGATCGCGCCGAGCTTTGCCTGGGTTGGCGGTAGCATTTGCGCTGATCATTCTTGCCCATCTGTTTACAGCTGTGCTGCTGGCGCCGATATTGCTCGCCTATGCTCTTTGGCGTGCGACCGGTGGAAGACGCGTGCTCGCCACCTGTCAGGTGCTCGCCGCTCTCCTCCTCGCAACCGGCTTGGCGGGCGTCTATGCGCTGCCATTCCTGGCTCAGAGCCGGTTCTTCCATCCCGATAACTTCCTGCTCACGGAAGGTGCGAACCATTCACCGCTCAGCCAGCTGTTTTCCTTCAATGCTTATACTTTCCCAAATACCTGGGAACGGCCCTCGTGGCTGCACTTCGTGTTGGCCGCGCGGCTCATCGCGCTCGCGACCGCCGCGATAATTGGCTTCGTCCTGTTCCGTTTGCGCCGTGAGCGGTCGCAATGGTGGCGCCTCGTCCTGGGATTGGTTGCAATTGCGGCTTTGGTGCGTGCCGCTCTGGCAGGACGCCATGTGTTTCCACAAGGAGACGTTTCCGGGGCAATGCAGCTTTCACCTTATCTTGTGGAGCAGCGCGCCGAGATTTTTCTCTACACTTTCCTCACTTTCGTTGCCGCCTCGTTGTGTTACTGGTCGCTTCGAAAATCGGAGAGAAACAGGCTGGCCGATTTCCTGATGGTTCTCGCCCTCGGGAGTTATGTCATGATGACCAGCTGGAGCCAGGCCATCTGGCAGCATGCGCATTTTCTCTGGGGCATTCAATTTCCCTGGCGCTTCAATGCGTTTCTGCTGGTCGCGACAGCCGGTCTGGCGGCGCTCGCAATTTCCCGCTTGCGAACAGCGTCGCTCCGGCGTGCCCTCACAGGCGCCCTCATAGCTGTCGGGATTTGGGGAATTACGGCCGTCGAAAGCGCCCGGATGGGAAACACCGTTTCTGCCTTTCGGTCTACGGTGTCGTATCCGTTCAATGATGTGATGGACTCCGCACGCGAGATCTATATGCAGGTAGATCCCAGACAAGCTTTGCTCGTGAAACCGCCCGATGACGAGAAAGTGCATGTGACGTTGGAGCGAGGCTCGGGCGTTGCGTCGGTTACGTCAGTCCTGGCGCGGTCGATCGAGATAGAGGTTCGCTGCAGCACCGATTGCATTCTCCAGGTCGGGCAATACTATTATCCAACTTGGCAGGTGCACGCCACGCCGGCTGTCAATGTGAAGTTGTATCCAGATTCTCCGGGTGGCCTGATGGATCTTTCGCTTCCCGCCGGCGAGTACCACCTCGTATTGGATACACTGCCCGATTTGTCGGAGCGCTTGGGTGCGTGGCAAAGCTTGGTGTGCCTCATTCTTGTGATGGTTATTGCAATCACGGGTGTTCCTTTCGTGGGGCCCGGAGCCGCGGTTTCCGATGACAGCATGGCCTCCGAACGTCCTGGCCACCGCGCCCTCGAGAGCGCGATGCACCACGCGCGCTGAGCGAGCCAGCGCGACGCCAGGTAAATGATTTCTGGTACGGTTGCACATAAGATGGCTGGCGTTGAAGCTACCATCGAGCTTGGCAGAATCGACGCATGAGCCGAATTGTAACGATCGTGATGTACCACTATGTCCGGGATCTCCGGCATTCGCGGTTCCCCGCGATTAAGGGACTGTCAATTGATCGATTTTGCCGGCAACTCGATTACATTCAGGCGAACTACACGCCAATCGCGGCAGAGGATCTGGTAAGAGCCTTATCGCCTGCTCGAGAACATTTGCCCAACAACGCCATTCTGTTGACCTTCGACGATGGCTACAGCGATCACTTCGCAAATGTCTTCCCTCTGCTGGATTCAAGAGGCATTCAAGCGTGTTTCTTTCCGCCAGCGCAGGCGGTGCTGGAACACAAGGTTCTGGATGTCAATAAAATACAGTTCGTTCTCGCCGCTGTCCCCAACCCCGCCTCTCTTCTCGATCAGGTTTTCGCGTTTCTGCCCGAGTTCAGTAAAGAGTTTCCGGTCAAATCGAAAGATGCCTGGTTCCTCGATATCGCAGAACAGCATCGCTACGACTCCAGAGATGTGACCGTTTTGAAACGCCTGCTCCAGCGGGAGTTGCCGGAGCCGGTCCGTACAGAAATTGTGCGGAGATTGTTCGCCGAACACGTTACAGCCGACGAGACGTCCTTCGCCTGCGAGCTCTACATGTCAGTCGACGAGATCGCCTGCCTCCACCGGCGTGGAATGCACATCGGAAGCCACGGGGTGACTCATGCCTGGCTCAATCACCTATCTCCTTCGGCGCAGGCTCTTGAAGTGGATCAATCACTTGCGTTCCTCGAAACCCTGGGCGTCGGGCGCGATGACTGGACCATGTGTTATCCCTACGGGGGCTTTAATGACTCGCTCCTTCATGTCCTTCAGACTCGTCATTGTCGCTTGGGGTTTTCAGCGGAGCCACGCATCGCAGATCTGGATCTCGACGATCGGCTGACCCTCCCGCGAATTGACACCAATGATCTGCCGAGTTAGCCATTCTTGTGAAATCAATGATGCAAATCTTGCGCGATCTCACGCCGCTCCATCGAGCGGTATGTTCTCTCGGTTATGACCGGGCTGTAGAGTATATGCGCGAAGTGCTTCCGTTTCGCGTGATCTCGGTACCCGCGTCCCGCGAGCACAACGGATGGGTCATTCCTCCCTCGTGGGACGTCGAAGAAGCCAAAATCGTCAAGGATGGCCGCACAATTTATGACGGTACCAGTCATCCCCTCGGCGTGATCGCGCTCTCGCGGAGTTTTTCTGGAACAGTGAGCCTCGATGAACTCCGTCAGCATCTCCATTTTGATCATCGCGATGAAGATTCAATTCCCTTCCATTACCGTCAACAGTTCAGGAGTTGGACGAGGGACTGGGGATTTTGTGTTCCGAAGCGGCTCTTCGATCAGCTCGGCCCGGGCGACTACGAAGTCGTGATCCGCACAAGTGAAGCTCCGGGCACGCTCAAGATTCTCGAATACGAGCATCAGGGCTCGCTCGGTTTGACGATTGCACTCGGTGGCAATCTGGATCACGCGGGAGTGGCCAATGATGGGCTGGCTGGCTGTGTCGTCGGCATCGAAACCTTACGCCGCCTGCAGGGTCGAAAAACACGATTCACGTATTCTCTCGTCCTTTCGCCGGGGATCATTGGTTCGGAGTTCTATCTTGCCGGACTAAGCCAGTCGGAACGAAGCCGGATATTAGAAGGTATTTTCCTGGAAATGCTGGGATCGGCAACCCCTCTTGCAATCCAGGAATCGCGGCGCAGCGACACCAATGTCTCCCACGCCCTCAAGGCGGGACTGGACCAATTGAGTCTTCCTTACCGCGCCGGTCCGTTCGAAAGCATTATCGTCAACGACGAGTACATCTGGGAGAACTACGGGATTCCAATGGTATCTTTCTCACGGTTTCCCTATCCCGAGTACCATTCGAGCCGTGACAGTGTGGAGATTATCCAGGAAACTTCGCTGAATCAAGCTGTCGAGGCCCTGATCCGAGCTATAGATCGGCTGGAAGCCTCGCCCATGGTCATAAAGAAGTTCGAGGGCAACATCTGCCTGTCGAATCCGCGCTACGACCTCTACGTTGACTATGGTCAGGTTGCCCTCGGCGACTCGCTCACCGACTTCAATCGTCAAATGCGCAGCCTCATGGACCTGGTGCCCAGCTTGGATCGCCCCACCAGCGTTAAAGCCCTTGCCGACCATGTCGGCCTGCCGGAAGAGTCGACTCTTGAGTATCTTGAACGATGGGCGGCCAAGGGCCTGATTGATCTGCTCTGAACAATTGAATTGTTTGTGAGCGTTGATGAAATTCGCAGGAGTTTCACGTTCTTTCCACGAACTTCTTCCGATCCAGGCGGCCTTGGAGACCATAGCTTGATGAATCGAACTGAACTAATGGAAAACGAGGGATCGCTTCAGTCGCCGGACCAGCGCGTCGCTGGTGGCGCGAGTGGGTCTCAGCGCGCAGGCAAAGCGCCATTGACGCACCTGATCGCCTTCCTGGGCTCCGAACGCCGAATATCCGTCGCGATGGGACTCGTGTTCCTGCCCTGGATAGCCGTCGTGCTCTATACCGCCGGGGCGTGGGCCGCCCTCAATTTTCTCGTGTACGCGATTTTGGTCTTTGCGATCGGCTACAGTATCGTCAGTCTGGCGCTCCCAGCTTCTGCGCGAACCCAGGTCATCCTTCTCGCTCCCGCGCTCGGCATCCTGGCGGTCGAGGCTCTCACCGCATTCTGGGTAAGGCTTGGGTTCGCGCTTGTTTGGGCCCCCGTCCTTTGGCTCGGGCTATTGATGGTGGGAGCACTCTATCTTTGGCGAGACCGCGCCTCATGGACCCAAAGCACCGTCCCCTACGGTGTCGCGCTGGCCCTTCTTTCTGTCCTGGCCTGTGCGGTGTGTTTCCTTCCATCCGCTAAGGACGACATGGTGCAGCGCAGTGATGCGAGCTTCAATTGGAAATACATCGATACCCAACAGTTTTACTCGATGGCGGAGGCCATAAGAGACGGAGGCAGTCCGCCCAAAACCCCCGGAACGGTCACAACCGAACTCTTTTACCACTTTGGACCCTATGCGCCACCGGCAGCCATCTCTCGCCTCGACGGACTTGATCTTGGGGACGCCGTCGCCCGCGTGACGCGCGGCGCTTCGCTCTGGGCGCTTATGCTCTCATGCTTGTCGCTTGGCACGCTCCTTTCACTTAAAGCAAACGGCACAAAATTCGGCGGCATCATGACCGTCGCAGGACTTTTCTTTTACGGTCCGCTTATTTTGCTGATCCCTTTGAACGGTCCACGCTACAGTTCCGGCGGTCTCATCGGATCCTTATTCTTCAAAACAATCGGCGAATCAATGCTCGCGGCCGGAATTCCCTATGATCATCTGTTGAGCGGACATTCCGTGCTTCATGGCCTGATCGCCATTACGGCGATCATGGCTCTCTGTTTGACTGAAAGTGCCCGCGAATCAGCGCTCACCTGGCGTGACGTCACTTTGCTGTTGCTGCCGGCACTTGTGGTCCCCGTCAATTCACTGGTTTCGGTGTATTGCGCTGGCATGGTGGCAATTCTCTTGTTTTGGGGACGCCTTCGGGCAATGCGCCCCTGGCTGCTCATCGCCCTGATGTTCTGCGTGTTTTTCGCAGCCTGGAAGATTATGGGTTACGGCCATTCCCCAGACGCGCCTGTGATGTTCAACAATCACGCGACTACACAATGGTGGATGCTTTTAGTTTGGTTTTTAGCTTCGTTGGGATTTCGCATTGTCGGCTTCCGCTGGATCTCACAATCCTGGAAGGAGCCTCTTGCAGCCTTGATCCTGATCAGCGTCGTGGGATGGCTGGCGATGGCGCTCCTGCTTCATCTGGTGGATAACGCCCAAAGATACGGCATTTATTTTTTGCAATCCATGTTCAGCATCTACGCGTTCTCTCGCGTGCCTTCCGGATGGTGGCGCGGTGCGGAGCGTCTGCGATTGATCGCTGATTGGCTCAGACTTGCAGTGAAGGGGATGATCCTGCTCGTCGCGTGCGGTTTCCTGATCGGCATTGCCGCCTTTATAACTCACTCCAGGACAGGCATCAACTACTTTTTCCCCAAGCTCATCGTGGCCTCTTTATTGCTCGCTCTCCTGGCCACTATGGGGTTGCTGATGAAGCGCAATGCCCAGTTCGCGAAGCTCGGTTCAGCGGCTCTCATGATCGTGCTGATGGCCGGCTTTCTGGCTTGGTCACCGGATTGGATCAAGATCGCCACCGGGCAAGTTCATACTGACATAACTTATCCGCCTGACGAGGTTCGCGGGCTGCGGTCTCTAGGCGAGCTGATGGCACCAGGAGAAGTCTTCGCGACCAACAAGCATGATGTGAGTGAGACACCGTTCGGACACGGGCGCTCCTACGGCTATTCTGCGCTGTCCCGGCGTCCCGTGCTTCTCGAAGGATATTTGTCTCGAGGCGAAAATATGCTTCCCTGGTTTAGTGATCTGCTTCATGACAACGACTTGCTCTTCAGCACCACGGATCCGGAGACGTTACGCGACATCGCCAGGAAATGGCACGTCCGATACCTTGTCGCTCGTCCCGGCACCGATATAGCTCTCCCTGGGGCACTGCCCCCGTGGCTCGTCGAGCAGCAGAACTGCGGCGACCTTAAAGTTTACCGAATTGATTGAGCTACGATAGAGTTCAGCCAAAGATTTGTCGAGACATGCATGTGCCATTGCAACGCTGTATATTCAGTTCGGTTGGACTCGCACTTTAGCTTCAGTTTCAGAACGAATCGCGCGAATGAATCCAGTTGATCGATGCATTCCGCACGTTGTTGGATCATGCGGGGCATTCTTTCATTTCCCGGCCTCAATCACGATTCTCTCGGCCCGGTTCATGGCCGCCACTCGGCTCTGCTTGTGCGATTCTATATCTGCAGGACAGAGCGGGCCGATCCTGACGCCGCCCACTTAATCGTCAAAGCGCTGAGCAAAGTTCACACCTACCGCGGCCACGACAGACTGTGCCCTGCGGCGACACGTCGAGGAAATGTGCAATGAATATACTGATCACAGGAGGCGCGGGCTACATTGGATCAACGCTTGTGCCTCTGCTCCTGTCCGACGGCCACTCAGTCCGGGTCCTGGACACCCTCTTGCATGGCGGCGATTCCTTATTAGGTGTGTGGTCGCACCCAGGCTTTGAGTTTATTCGCGGCGATGTTTCCGACCGGAAAACGGTGCAAGACGCACTCGCCGGAGTCGAGGCGGTCGTCCACCTCGCGGCTATCGTCGGTGACCCAGCCTGCTCCCGTCAGCCTGAACTTGCCCGATCGGTCAATCTTCAGGCTTCACTGGACCTCATTGAGGTAAGTCAACGAGTGGGTGTTCGCCAATTCATCTTCGCCTCCACCTGTAGCAACTACGGGAAAATGAAAAACCCAGATCAGTACGTGGATGAGAGATCTGAGTTATCTCCTGTATCTCTTTACGCCGAAACGAAGGTGGCGATAGAGCAGGCGCTCTTGAAGAGTTGGAAGGGTGGCGATTGGTCGCCTACACCGCTTCGCTTCGCCACCATTTTCGGAGTATCTGCGCGCATGCGATTCGATCTTACCGTCAACGAATTTACCATGGAGATGCTGACGAAGAAGGAGCTTCTGGTATATGGGGAACAGTTCTGGCGCCCGTATATTCACGTGCGAGATGCTGCACGTGCCATCCAGCTGGTGCTCAATTCGCCGAAAGAAACGGTTGCGGGGAAAGTGTTCAATGTCGGATCTACCGAGGAGAATTTTCAAAAACAACAACTTGTCGAGATGATTCGTCCCTATGCTCCCGACGCAATCGTGAAGTTCGTCCGAAAAGAAGAGGATCCACGGGATTATCGTGTCTCATTCACACGGATCACGGAGGACTTGGGTTTCCATATCACGCGGAAAGTCTCCGACGGTATTGAAGAAGTCGCGAACCTGATTCGAAGCGGAGTGATCAAAGATTTCGACAACGGGAGATATCGAAATTGAATACAGCAGAAACGCATTCGTCAGAAGTGCCCATCTCGTCCTCCTCGGAATTCATCCCGCTCATCGTGCCTGAAATTCGGGGAAATGAGTGGAAGTACATCAAGGAGTGCCTGGATACCAATTGGGTTTCCTCCGTCGGCAGCTACGTTGATCGATTCGAGAGGATGACGGCCGAGCAGGTCGGTACTAAATACGCGGTGGCTACCGTTAATGGCACTGCCGCCTTGCACATCGCGCTTTTGCTCGCGGGCGTCGAACCCGACGACGAAGTGCTCGTGTCGTCGCTTTCGTTCATTGCTCCGGCCAACGCCATCCGTTACGTTGGTGCCTGGCCAGTCTTCATTGACGCAGAGCCACACTACTGGCAAATCAATCCAGAGGGAGTGATCGATTTTCTTGAGAACCGCTGCACGTGGGATGGCAAGAAATTACGGAATCTCGTTAGTGGCCGTTGTGTTAAGGCCATCCTGCCGGTTCATATTCTCGGCCATCCCGCGGACATGGACCCAATTCTCGAAATCGCAGCCAAGTACTCCTTGCCGGTGATCGAAGATGCGACCGAAGGGTTGGGTGCAAAATACCGTGGAAGGGCGCTCGGTGGCGTGGGCCATGTCGGCTGCTTCAGTTTCAACGGCAACAAGATCATCACGACTGGCGGCGGCGGAATGATCGTCACCAACAACGACGAGTGGGCAGCGCGCGCACGTTACCTTACTACGCAGGCTAAGGATGATCCAATCGAGTATGTTCACAACGCCATAGGTTATAACTATCGCCTCACCAATGTGCTTTCCGCACTGGGCTGCGCGCAGATGGAACAACTCGAAACGTATGTTTCCGCCAAACGAGCGATTGCAAAGCGCTATCAGGAGTCTCTTGCGTCTCTTCCGGGCATCCGGTTACCGCAGGAAGCCGAATGGGCGATGAGCACGTATTGGATGTACACGATTCTCGTGGATGAGCAAGAAGCAGGAATTAACTCGCGGCGCCTTCTTCAGAAACTCGCGGAACACAACGTGCAAACGCGGCCACTTTGGCAGCCCCTGCACCGCTCTGCCGCACATGATCCTTCTGGCAGCCCCCCGTGTCCCATATCGGACTCGCTCTATGGTCAGGCCATAAGCTTACCGTGTTCTGTCGGGTTGACGGCTGCCGCACAGGACCGCGTCATCGAGACGATTTCAAGTCTCGTTGGCAAATAGAATGCGCCCAGGCCAGATGGATATTCGCGATCTTTTTAGTTCGCCGCGGAGCGACATTGCGGAATTCTCAGAGAGGCAGGTGCATCTTTATCGTCATGACATAAAACTGCAGGACTATTTTCTGCAGCTGCAGATGAACACGTTGAAGAGCTCTGGCGCAGCATCAGTCGGCCATCGTGCCAGGAACCCAATGGCAAAACGGGCCATTCGAATCGCAGACAGGATCAGCCAGATTTGGAGGCCGCAAAAGATCAAGACGGAAATACTCTTTTGCCCGATACCGTATTTTGACCGCAAGACCGAAAACCAGTTTCTAGTTCGCACGCTTCTTGGACTTGCTCAAACCGACGCTGCAATTCTCTGCCTGCTGCCCGGTTACGCCCCCTGTCGCGAGGAACTCGATGCTCGATTGGCTGCGGAGGGGCGCAGCAAGCAAGTAGTTTTTCTGGATCCGTCCGCACATCTCAACCGGGTGGAAGCGCGCTTGCGCCCCCGCGCCGCGCGGGTGCGCGGACGCGCAGCTTTTGAGGAGACGGTTCAGATTCTTGAACCTTATGGGCTAAGCCCCAGCCATGGACTGATGAGCGGTTTTGAACACACCGCCACCTTCGTCGAGGCTTGGGAGCACATGGCGCCTTGGATTGAATTTGATGCTGTTGTTGCTCGTTGTCATTGGCATACACTTTGCAGTCCGGTTTGCCGAACAGGATTGCAACGAGGCAAAACGGTCATCACTTTTCAACAGGGAGTGATCGGCCACACCTTAGACGTTCCCGTCAATGCCTCAAAGTTTGTCGCATTCGGTCAGCCTTCCGCATCTTTTTTGCAGCGAGCCAACCATCGATTCTTTCAAGCGGCTGGAATGCCTGAGCCCCCTGTGGAATACGTCAACGGCGGTTGCCTAATCGATACGGTGACCACTTTGCCCGATCAGTTTGCGCTTCAGACATTACTCATGGTGGATGTGTCGGCCGAGCCGGGTGACTTCTATGGCATCGAAGCCCAATGCCAGGCGCTACTTCAGTTGGCAGAAAAACTGCTCGCCGTGGACTCGCCGCTTAGGCGCCTGATCATCAGGCCCCATCCCTACTGGAGCACTCTCGATCTCGATGCGTGTCAACAGCTCGTCCGTAATTATCCGAATCGATGTGAGCTATCTCATCCAGTGTGGTCCCTTGAAGACGATCTGCGTCGCTCGTCCGTCGCTGTCGGCCTTTTCAGTGGGGCGCTTACTGTGGCTTCAGCTTGTGGGCTGCCGACGATCTTTTTGCAGACAGAAGGAGGTTATACGACTGGTGACCTCGCATGCTTTTCACCCGATCAGACCTTAGCTCCCAATGAGGCTCTTCATCAAATTACGAGACTCCTGACTGACAGCCGTGCGTACGCTGAAGCACGAAGTGTGGCGCTGCACAATGGTCGCGAGTACTATGCAAACAGGGACCATGCGGATTTCAGCCGCTCATTCTTCGAACGCCTTCTTCGAAATGAGCCTTTGAGCAGCAAGAAACTGGCGCTCGATTCCAAATGAGATTTGCTTTCATCAGTACAATGCTGAGCTCGCCGTGGGGTGCGAGCGAGGAACTCTGGAGCCAAACCGCGGTTCAGCTGCGCCGGGCGGGGCACAATGTGCAGGCGTTGGTCGGGTACTGGCCGCGACTGTCGGACAAGGTGACCGCGCTGACGGACCATGGTATCAGGCTTGAAATCTACCCTTCGTATCATGCGGGGCGTGCCCGGTCCCGCTGGGATCGATTCTCGCTTGGCTACCGAAGAAGCTATCGCCGATTGAAGCAATTCAATCCAGACTTGGTCGTCATTTCCCAGGGAGCCACTTCAGGAGGATTTAACTGGGCTAAGGTCTGCGCCGATGCAGCCATACCGTACGTCATGATCGTTCACCTCAATAGTGAGTCCTGGTGGTTCGCGGACCACCAACTCGGCGAAGCGTTGGCAAGCTACACCGCCGCGCGCAAAGTTTTCTGCGTTTCCCATCAAAATCTCGATCTGCTCCGCGTCCAGTTGGGTGAGCCGCTGGAAAACGGCGAAGTAGTTTGGAATCCCTATAAGGTTTCGCTCGAGCACGTTCCAGATTGGCCGGATGAAGGCGGAAAGTGGCGGCTGGCTTGCGTAGCGCGACTTGAACCGGGCGCCAAAGGGCAAGATCTATTACTGCAGGTCCTGGCACGGCCGGAGTGGCGGGAGCGCCCCATCGAATTGAATTTGTTTGGAGAGGGCCCCTTTGAGCAATCGTTGCGACGCCTATGCAGGATGCTCGAGCTGAGTAACGTGCATTTTCGCGGCCACGTGAAAGATGTCCGGGCAATTTGGGAACAAAACCATCTACTGGTGCAACCCTCAAGGTACGAAGGCGTGCCGCTTACACTCGTCGAAGCGATGTGGTACGGGAGGCCGGCAGTCGTGACGGATGTGGGACGCACTGCGGAATTATGCGTTGATAACGAAACTGGGTTTGTGGCGCAAGCTCCTACTGTGTCGTTGTTAGCCAACGCGCTGCAACGTGCCTGGGACCGGCGCAGCGAATGGCAGAAGATGGGCCACGCTGCACGAGCTCGGGCAGAGAGCCTGATACCGAGCGATCCGATCACATTATTCTGCGAAAAATTGAAGGTCTGCGCCGAAGCAACGCAGTGAGAAACGTCTTCGGCCGAGTCGTGTCGGTGAGCTAAAGCTGGCTCGATTTGGTCCGTGGCCGCACAAAGAGAGATTGCGAATGGCAACAGGGCCTCGAACCGAACGGAACGCGACTCCTATGAACGTTACCGTTGTGATATGCACGTATAACCGTTGCCTGTGCCTGGCTCGAGCCTTGGAGAGCGTTGCGGCTCAAGTACTTCCCGATTCCGTCCGATGGGAAGTTTTGGTCATTGACAACAACTCAACGGACCATACGCGGGATGTAGTCGAGGAGTTTTCGAAGAGGTTTCCGGGCAGGTTTCGTTGCGTACTCGAACCACAACAAGGCCTTTCCTTTGCGCGCAATACCGGGGTCCGCGAGTCCCGAGGCACGATGTTGGCATTCACGGACGACGACGTAACCGTTGAGCCTACTTGGCTGCAGAATCTGACTGCTCCTATGGAGACCGCAAAATGCGGCGGCGTTGGGGGTAGAACCCTCATTGCGGGAGCGTTTTCCCCGCCGAAATGGATGAAGTTAGACGGCGAGGATAACTTAGGCGCCCCGCTCGCGGCATTGTTCGATTATGGGCTTAGGCCGTGCAGCCTTCGTTGGCCTCCGTATGGCGCAAACATGGCGTTTCGGAAGGAAATGTTCGAGAAATACGGACTGTTTCGCATTGATCTCGGCATTGGCCCGGGGAACAGAATTCCCAATGAAGACACTGAATTTGGCCGCCGCTTGATGGCCGCGGGTGAGCAACTGGTTTATGCGCCTTCTGCTGTTGTCTATCATCCTGTTTTCGAAAATCGCCTTCGGAAAAGTTACTTCCTGGGATGGTTCTTCGACTACGGCCGCGCGACGGTCCGAGAATGGAAATGTAAGCCCGATATTCTGGGAATCCCGCGGCGCTACTTTAGCATCGCGAACATGATAGGATTCCGTCTGCCGCAAAGAACTTTTCGGTGGATAGGGACCTTTAGCCCGCAACAAAGGTTCTTCAATAAGTGCCGGGCCTGGAGCATGGCTGGTCAGATCGTGGAAACCTACCGCCTCGCGCGCGACTCAAAGGGACAAAAAGGCGATCCAACAGAAAGAGCAAAGATCGGCTACGGCGCCCACACTTGATGCACGCAAAGCTGCACAATTACCCTGCCGACGTAAGCTTTGCAATGACGGTACATGGTACGAAGCAAATGAGCCAACCCTTAGTTTCAGTCGCTTTGGTCGTATGTAACGTCGATCGCTTTCTCGCGGAGGCTATCGAGAGTATTCTCGCCCAGAAATTCCGCGAATTTGAATTTATCATCGTCGATTTCGGTTCAACCGATAACTCAAAGTCGATCATCTCCCAGTATTCCGCAGGCGATAGCCGAATAAAATTCCACGAGATACCTCACTGCGGCCTGGCCGAGGCGCGCAATGCAGCCTGTTCTCTCGCGCAAGGCAAATACATCGCAATTATGGACGCGGACGACGTCTCGCTTCCCGAGCGCCTCGCGCGGGAGGTTGACTTCATGGAGGCACATCCGGAAGTCGGAGTGGTTGGTGGGGCGGTCGAGTGCATCGACGCTACAGGCAAGGCAATTGTTGTCTGGGGCAAGCCGGCCGCGGACCGAGAGATTCGATCAGCCTTCAAGGAGCAATCTCCGCTATGGCAGCCTACTGTTCTTATACGTCGCGACGCTTTCGCAGATGTCGGCGGATACCGGGGGCCCTTTGCCCCTGCCGAAGACTATGACTTGTGGCTGCGAATCGCCGAACATTTCCAACTCGCCAATCTCGATCAGGTGATTCTCAGGTACAGGATTCACCCAAGCCAGGTATCTTACCAAAAGCGGAGACAGCAAACCCTGGGTTTTCTCGGCGCCCAACTTTCCGCGTCGTCGAGGAGTGAGGGGATTCCGGACCCGTTGGATTCGATCACGGAAATAACTCCCGAACTGCTTGCCGCATTAGGTGTAAGCAAGACCAAACAGCAGCGCCAGCTTGCTTCCGACCGCCGGGAATGGATCCGATACATGAGCATGGCGGGTGAAGACGCAGTCGCGCTTCAGGCAACCCTCGACACATTGCAGTCCGATTTGGAATACATTGAGCGATGGCGAATTGCCGATCTCCGACTCACCGCCGCACAGCTTTATTGGAGACAAGGCCTGCACGTCAGCGCCATTCTGAGCGCGGCTCATGCAGTGCTCACATACCCTGTCATGGTTGGGCGTCCTCTGAAGCCATTGCTTAAGAAACTTGGACTGGCGTGATTCGCGCCATGCCGGAAATCTTTGGTCCGGGGCGAACAAATAGAGTGACAATCACAGTCATCGTATGCACATACAACCGTTGCCAGAGCTTGGTGAAGGCGCTCGCGAGCCTCGCTGTCTCAGCGGTTCCCGACTCGATCGAATGGGAAGTGTTGGTGGTGAACAACAACTCAACCGATCGAACTTGCGAGCTGGCAGAGAAGTTTTGCCGGCGCTACCCCGGCCGATTCCGCTATCTATTTGAACCACAGCAAGGCTTGTCCTATGCCCGGAATGCGGGGATTCGAGAAGCCAAGGGCGACATCCTGGCCTTCACGGATGACGACGTGACCGTTGAGCCGACGTGGCTGCAGAATTTGACGGCGTGCCTTAACGAAGGCGAATGGGCTGGCGCGGGAGGACGGACAGTGTTATCGCATCCTTTCTCGCCACCTCGCTGGTTGACGCTATCAGGACCGGATAATCTCGGCTATGTGATTGCCCCGTTGTTCGACCGTGGTCCGGAGCCATGCGTGCTCCAAGAGGCTCCCTACGGGGCTAACATGGCATTTCGCAAAGAGATGTTCGAAAAGTACGGGTCCTTTCGCATTGATATGGGCGCCAGCCCGAACCGCGACGTCCCGAGCACGAATGAGGACATCGAGTTTGGCCGCCGCCTGATGGCTGCAGGCGAGCGCCTGCGATACGAACCTTCAGCTATTCTTTACCACCCTATCGCCGAGGATCGAGTTCAAAAGCCGTACTTCCTTGCACGGTTCTTCGATATCGGCCGGGCAATAGTCCGGGAGTCGGAGCCTGGACCTGATATCCTCGGAATCTCACGGCGCTGCTTCACCGTTCTCAGACTGATCAGTATTCAACTTCCCATCGAAGTCCTGCATTGGGTCCTGACTCCGGATCGTAAGCACAGGTTCCACCAGAAGTGTGAGACCTGGAAGACAGTCGGCCAAATCGTCGAGAGTTACCGCCAGTGGGGCAGCAGCCGACGGCGGGCGAGCGACGTGGCGAGTAAAGAAGGCGAACATCGCAGGCGGCGCGTGCGTATGTGATCGTGCCAAGCCCTGCTAAGGCTCCTCAAATCGTCGCTAACCGCGGAGTCCCGAAGTTCTCGTGAAGGCTCAGGTGAGGTTCCGCGTTTCAAGAGAGCCCTTAATATTTTGGCCTCCGCGCCATCGCCTACAGGCCCTACCGTTGGAACAGGCTACTATGTCCTATCGAATCCCAAAACGGATAATTCAAACCGGAAAGCAAACCGAGCAGAAGCTCCCCATTCGAGCCTTCATGGCGAGTGCGAGGCTACTGAACCCCGATTTCGAATACCTGTTCTTCGACGATAAACAGGTGGAAGAGTTCATCGCCCAAGAGTTCCCCGAATACCGCCCCGTCTTTGAGTCATTCGAGGTTCCCATTCAGCGCTATGATTTCTTTCGATATCTCGCTATTTACCACTACGGCGGGTTCTATCTTGACCTTGATGTGTTGTTGGGCTCTGGTCTGTCGACCCTTCTGGAGAGGGGTTGTGTCTTTCCTTTTGAGAGGCTCACTTTCAGCCATCGTCTGCGCACCGAGTTTGGCATGGACTGGGAAATAGGGAACTACGCTTTTGGGGCCGCTGCAGGTCACCCGTTTCTTGGAGCGATAATCAAGAATTGCGTCAGGGCCCAGACGGATCCGCTGTGGGTCAAGTCGATGATGCGCGGAACGCCCCCTTTCGACAAGGACTTATATTCCGTCTTTTACTCGACCGGCCCCGGCCTCTGCTCTTGTACTCTAGCTGAAAATCCAGAGCTAGCGAAGACGGTCACCGTGCTCTTTCCGGATGATCTTTGCAACGTCCGGAACTGGTATCACTTTGGGGAATATGGCGTTCACGTGATGAACAGTTCGTGGCGGCCCCGGAGGGGCTTCGTAACCGGTCGTCTCGGGTATTTCCATTGGCGTTGGATGGAACGAAGGCTCTTGAAGAAGAGCCGCGCGTTGGCTAGGTCCAGGCGACACCCTGTAGACGACAAATAAGCGTTTGGCCAAACACTCGGACGCACTCACGAGTAGTTCAATGCGTCCAGATAGGGCCGATATCCGGTCAGTTGGCGAGTCATCCGATCCGCCCTTATTTCTTACGAGTGCCGCTGGCACTGCGGTTCACGAATACCTCACAATGAGCAGCCAGTGCGTGAGATAATTGCATTACTCCGGTCCCTTCAATTTATCCGTCAACAGACCGCCGTGCTCGCGGGATCTCATCCGCGGAATCGTTGGCTGAACGGTGCGATGAGCGGCCTAACTCCTTCCTGCGGCCTTTAGATAAGACGTTGGGTAAGGGAAAGAGGTTTTGCTGGCAAATCACTACCCCCGGACGGGTCAGTCAGCTTGCATCGAAAGTCGCATACATTCACCGTTAGAAGAGCGATAGCATCTTTTCAGCGGCTGGAAACTCCCCATCGGCTGCGGGCGAATTCCGTTCTCGGAATGAGCCGGTTTTGAGTTGCCGAAAATCAGTCTCGTCAGATGACAACTTGGAGCAATCTTGGGACATCCATCGGAAGTTAGCCGAATTGAATCCGACATTATCCGTTCCCTTCGCGACCGTTATCGCTGTCCGGATGAATTCCTGAAGTACCGTCTAAGTGGAGAACTTAGCCCCAAGGCTAATTACTTCGCACTCGGCTCTGCTGCGATAGGTTATGGGCGAACTGTAGGCGGCACACGGACTGTGCATCTGTCGCCTGGTCCGCAGGTTGATGCTCCACATTTTGTAGGAGGCGTGAACCCGCTCCGGCTACCCTTTGACCCCGATGAGGTGATCGACAATCTCCGCTTGGAACGTTACGCCGGTTGCCAGCTAACCGGGTTCGAAAAGATATTGAAGCACACGTATTACCGAATTCGTCGCCTAACCAATCCGACCGTGCGCGGCTACATTCAGAGATTTCGCGCGGGAAAGTGGAACAAGAGACGCTTCCCACAGTGGCCAGTGGACACGACCGTCGAGGATATCTCTGAAGCGCTGCTACTGCATTTGCTGCAGGCGAATCGACAGGAGCGCATCCCCTTTATCTGGTTCTGGCCCGATGGAGCACGCGCCTGCTTGACGATCACGCACGATGTGGAAAACCAGGCAGGCAGGGACCATTGCGCGGAATTGATGGATCTGGACGATTCCTTTGGATTCAAGAGTTCCTTCCAGATCGTTCCGGAAGACAGATATGCTGTTTCGCAGGAGTTCCTGAACAGTTTTCGCGACCGCGGATTTGAGTTGTGCATCCACGACCTGAACCACGACGGCCGGTTGTTTGATGAATTGGGACAATTTCGCGAGCGCGCCGCGCTAATCAACCGCTTTGCCCGGGAATATGATGTAAAAGGTTTCCGCTCGGCAGTGATGTATCGCAATCCTGACTGGTTCGAATACCTCGATTTCTCCTTTGACATGTCTATGCCGAATGTTGCTCACCTCGATCCGCAGCACGGCGGATGCTGCACTGTGATGCCATACTTCATTGGCAACCTGGTTGAACTACCGCTTACGACGATCCAGGACTATACGCTGTTTCGTGTTCTGAAACAGCAATCTGTTGACCTGTGGAGATTGCAGATCGAGCTGATCCTGGCTAAGAACGGCCTCATTACACTGCTTGTCCATCCGGACTACATTATTGAACCCGATCTTCGGGCCGTTTACAGAGATTTGCTTGCAATGGTGAATGAGCTGCGCGCGTCCCAACATCTGTGGTCTGCAACTCCCGGTGAAATTGCTGAGTGGTGGCGGCAACGGAATCAAATGGCCGTCATCTGGGATAACGGCTCATGGCGCATCACAGGGGAAGGCGCGGAACGTGCCAGACTCGCCTTTGCCAAGGTTGCAGATGGCCGGCTGGTTTACGAACTGGCGGATGAGAAGGAAGGCGAGTCTCTTTCTGCCCAGGTAAATACTCCGGCACCGACCGATATCTGCGTGCAATAAGCCCGCAGCAGCTGCCCGACCCCGACCCCACAATTCGAGAGCCCAAACCAGGACAGGCAATCCTGGTTTTTTTTGCTCTGATGACGGCTTCTCTGCTGGCTGGATGGCGCCTCTCCCTCTGTATGAAACATTCGCGCTCGCTTGGCGGAACGAAGCGTACATGCGCATTCTGCTGATTTTGTCTCCGAGCGTATTCATGATTTTTGCTGAGAGGCAACTGCTTCACGCGGCAAGCCAATGGTCTGTTTGGGAGCGTTGTGCTCTTGTACTGGCAGCGATTGCCATCGTGTGCAACGCACGGACCTGGTCTGCGCCATTTACCGCCGACACCCTGCAGGCGGTAAGAATGTTCGAGCTGGTGCTTTCGCTGGTCGGATTCTTTCTTCTTTGCTTTGGCCCTCAGCCTTCGCGTAAGCTGATGTTTCCTTAGGGCCTGGTCCAAACTCAAACAACTGCTCCGTTCCGCAAGAGCACGAACCAGGGAAGCTCTTGAGCTGGCAATCTCTGAACTGTTTCCACAGATCACACTAGAGAATGCTCAAGCATGGTTCAGATTACGCCTTGGCGCTACACAGTAAGAATGAAAATGCTCTAGTCGGGAAAGTCGTGGCAGGAGCAAATCGTGAGAGCTGTCCTGCCCGCGACCGCACCTGACTTCTAAGGAATCGACACCGTGAAGGAGTTCGAAGGCACACTTTGATTGCCTTCGGCATCGACACTCTCTACGTAATAGGTGTAAGAGGTGCTGTCGGCAACAGTGGTGTCGGCATAAGTGGTTGAACTATTGACCGACGGGTTCAGCAACTGGTACGCGGAACTCCCGCTGACGGCCCGATAGATGTCGTAGCCCGCCACGGGGTCGCTCGAGTTTGTGGGCGCGTCCCAGCTAAGATCGACTTCATAGGCTGTCGTCTGCTGTCCGGTCCCACTCAGGCTCACGACGGTCGTCGGGTTCGTTGACGAGGTACTGACGATGGTCAGCGAGCCAGTCGCGGCCCCGGCCACTGTCGGATCGAATTGCACGCTCAGCGTAACCGACTGATTCGGGCTCAGCGTCAACGGGAAACTTGCCCCGGAGAAGGAGAACCCTGTACCCGACACTGTCGCCGAGTTGACGGTCACCGACCCTGTCCCCGTCGAAGTCAAAATCACCGACTGAGGAGTTAGCGTGTTCAAGTTCACACTGCCGAAACTAATGCTGGTGGTGCTGACAGAGAGTGTGGGCACGGTCGACCCGAGCTGCAGCGCGAAAGTCTTCGTGCTGCCACCGGCGCTTGCCGTCAGCGTCACGCTCTGCGTCGTGCTTACGGAACTCACCGTCGCAGTAAACCCGGCGCTCGTTTGCCCAGCCGGAATATTGATTGAAGACGGCACCGTCACCGCCGCATTGTTGCTCGACAGGGCAACCGTGAATCCGCCGGTCGCGGCCGCCACATTCAGCGTCACGGGGCAATAGTCCGTTCCCGCGCCGGCCATGGAACTGCTGCTGCAAGTCAAACCGGTCAGTACCGGCACGCCCGTGCCGCTGAACGCGATGGTGGTCGTGGTCCCCGTCGACGAATTGCTGGTCAATGTCAGCGAACCGGACGCCGCACCCGCAGCCGTCGGATCAAACTGCACCGTCAGCGTGGCTGTTTGCTTGGGATTCAGCGTCAACGGGAAACTCGCTCCGGAGACAGAGAATCCCGTTCCGCTCACTGCGTCTGCGCTGATTGTCACTGCCGCCGTCCCAGTCGATGACAGGGTAAGCGTCTGCGTCGTCGCCGAATTCGCATTGACGTTGCCGAACGAGACCGTTGAAGCGCTCACGCCCAGCGTCGGAACGCTCGACCCGATC
>Ga0181529_10002778_pt1 | contig 20491 bp, 19 predicted proteins | sample PEATcosm2014_Bin_36_FD_119763 | JGI IMG/M metagenome (GOLD analysis project Ga0181529, IMG submission 119763) | Peatland microbial communities from MTU Mesocosm Facility, Houghton, MI, USA - PEATcosm2014_Bin10_30_metaG | ecosystem: Environmental > Terrestrial > Soil > Wetlands > Peat | place... | reverse complement strand
GGCCGATCTACAGGGCAGGCTCAACCTCAGTTGGCCTAAGGGACGGACGGCCTCACCGCCGAAACGTGAATCCATCCTCACGCCTCTGAACGAAACATACAAGGGACGGTGCAGGAACCAGCACAAGCTTAACCCCGGAGGACGCGAAGCGGTCTGCCGCACCGCAGGTGCGGCAACGCGATTCCCATGGCTGAGGAGTTGCGCGAAGCGCGTCTGCTCCATGCAATGGCCCCACCGCAGGTGGCTAAAGCCATAGCACCGCATGGCCCGGCTTCTGCTCCAGTTCTGCCTGGCGCGCGAACACTGCGGCCAGCTCGAATCCATATTTTGCAAAATAATAGGCCGCTCCATGCACCCGCTCCTGCAGGGTTCCATGCGGATAGAGCGCGGTGGAGAGCATTTTGGCCGCACGCCCAAGAGCGGCCTCGCGATGCAGCTCGTATCCCGCCGCCATGCGCCCAATGCGATTCATCTGGTAGCGCATCTTGCTGGCCGAGGTGCGCGCCGAGCGGCCCAGCCCCTCATCACGGGCTTCCAGCCAACCCACCACCGCGTCCAGCTCCGCTTCCAGGGCGTTGCCGGCGGTCTTGATCTTCATGCGACCTTCCGATGGCATGGCGCGCTCCGCCAGTTGCTGGGCCAGAGCGTCTTCGGTGGTGGTGAACAACTGCTCGGGATGCAACTCGTACTTGGCCAGCAGGTCGGCAGTGGTCGGCTCAATCAGGGTGGCGGAGAAGCGCGTTGCGGGCTGCGTCTGCCGGCCCAGAATGCGCTCGTAGAGCACAGCGTTCTGCGCAAAGTAGGCCAGCTCAGCCGGTCCGCCGATGATCTGCGAGGTGGAGAAGAGAAAGTCCTGGAAGACGGGACGCAGCAAGGCTGAAGGAGAGATGCGCTCCGGCTCGCTCTCCAGAATGCCCAGCAGCTCGTCGGTGGAAACAATCTGCCGCCCAGCCTGCCACAATCCCGCAGGCTCAGCCGCGGTAGGCGCAATGCGTTTGAGGGCCACGCGGGCCTGGGTTTTGGCATCGATCAAAAAGAGCAGGCTGGACTGCGCACCGACCACCACCTGGGTGTGATAACCGGCCGCCATCAACTGACGATTGCGCTCTTCGAGCGCGGCATGCAACTCGTCGGCCCGCTCCAGGGCAGCGCGCAGCACCGGCGCACCCAACTGGCGGAAGGCGCTCCCCGCGGCATCCACCATCAACAGCCCTTCCGCGGCAAACGCCTGGCGATAGAAGCCGCCAAAGGCCTGGGCAAAGGTGCGGCCGGGCTTGTAGTTCTCACGGAGGGCATCCATGGCAAAGGAGTCGCCGAGGAGGGGCCAGGCCTGGTCCAGCAGCGCGCCGATAGAGTTGTCGATCTCAAGCGCGCCCACGGGACGGGCCACCGGCAGCGGCGTCTGGGGCGTGTATTTGAGCCTTACCAGTTCGCGACCGGCGGGAAACACCACATGATCGATCTCGGCAAAGTCGTGGTCGTCGGTGGCCAGCCAGAAGATGCCCACATGGGGATGGCCCGCAGCGGTGGCCCTACGGGCGCGCGCAATGGCGGTGGCAGCCTTCAAGGGCGTGTAGAGCGGTCCGCCGAACAGGCCCACCTGCTGGCCCGTGAGCACCGTGCCTGCGCCCTGGCGCATAGCTTCAAGCTGAACCGCGGTCTCTGGCCCGGGGTTCTGCGCAGCCATCAGCGCTACCAGCTCCGGCCAATGCGCAGGAACGGCGGGCCGCTGCTGCCAGCTTGCGCCCCACTGCACGGTGGGGAAAAAGGCGCGCGCGGCAGGAGCGCCGGCGCAAAAGTCCACAAACAGCTTCTGCGAACCAGGAAAGACGGCGATGGGATGGGTTTGGGCTGTCGGCACTTCAATCACTTTCGTCGTGGCTCTCTTGAGGCAGAAGTTGGCAGGGGTAAAACGCGACTGCGGGCTCACAAAGTGTCGCGCGCGGTTTCCCGGCTCTTCTCAAGGATGCCACGGCGCGCAGGAAAGATGCAGAACTGAGTTCCAAAGCTCGAATCGAGCTGGCCAAATGCATATACTCTGAGGGTAGAATCCGTAAGCCCGCCGCTCGCAACGAGCGCGCCTGCCGCGGACTAACCCCGGCCCCGCGCCGGAGAGGTGAGGATCAGAATGCCCAGCACCAAGAAGGCGAAGGCTGCCCCCAAGACTAAAAAGCCCGCGTCCAAGAAATCCGATGCAAAGAAGTCAGTGGCAAAGAAACAGGCTGCGAAGCCCCAGGCCAAGACCAAAGCCAAGACCAAGAGCAAGACCAAGGCGGCCAGCACGTCGGTGGTTCCGGTGGTCGTGAACCCGAAGGCTGAACTGCTCAGCTCGGAGGTGGTTTGGGAAGGCAAGCTCTTCCGCGTACTCCACGACAAGCTGATCGAGCCCGATGGCAACACCGAAGAGCGCGACATCATCCGCCACAACGGCAGTGTGGTGATCCTGGCTCTGGATAGCTCCAAGAGCAAGAAGGACCCCTGGGTGGTGATGGAGCGCCAGTACCGTCATGCCGCGGAACAGTTCCTGTGGGAGCTGCCGGCGGGCAAGCTGGAGGCCGGTGAGGATCCGCTGGAAGGCGCCAAGCGCGAGCTGGTGGAAGAGACCGGCTACGCGGCCAAAAAGTGGAAGCCGCTGACGGAGTACTTTGCGTCGCCGGGCTTCCTGGGCGAGTCCATGAAGGTGTTTCTGGCCGAGGGTCTGGTGGCAGGGGACGCGCGTCCGGAAGAGGATGAGCGGATCGAGATGCGCCTGGTTCGGTTCTCGGACGTTCTCAAGATGATCGACAAGGGGATGATTCTGGACGGCAAGACCATGACTTCGGTCATGTTGTACGCCCGGAACCTGGACCGTAAGCGGAAATAGTAATCTTTCGTAAGTTACTGATCCAGATAAGTTTCACCTCCCGGGCCTGCGCAGGCCCGGGATTTGTCCCATGATGTGAATTTCTTTCTTCTGACGCAAAAAACCTTTAGCGGATATAATGCGTCCTATGTGATATCGGCACGGGACTCCCCTCCCGACTGCCAGGATTTGCAAGTTCACTGGAAGAAAGGTAAGCGCCTGTGGCTCAGTACAAAGGGAAGGTCAAATGGTTTAACAACGCCAAGGGTTACGGCTTCATCGGCCGTGACGACGGTCCGGATGTGTTCATTCACTATTCGGCGATCCAGCTCGACGGATACAAGACGTTGAAGGAAGGCGACGAGGTTGAGTTTGACATCGTCGAAGGCCAGAAGGGTCCCCAGGCGGATGCAGTCATCCGCTTCCGCGCGAGCGCAACCAGTGCAACCAGCGCGACCAGCGCAGCCTGATCGCAGTCTGCAACAGGGATTTTCACCACGATGCACCGCCCCCCCCAACGGTGCGTCTGAGGTGCGCTTCAACTTGGTTCTCTGGCCACAATCGGACTCCGGAATCTGTCGGCTTGATGAGCCGCTTCCGGAGTTCTTTAATATGGTTGCGGCCCTGCCCGGCTGCCCTCAGCGGGTGCACCCCGGCCGGACATTCGTCCCCTATCTGCTAGAAAATAAAATCTGTCTGGAGATAGCTAGAGCATTTTCCGGAAGGGTGCAGACCTGAAGTTCCTGGGTCTCCCACCCATTTACGCAAAGAACGCGGAAAAGGATGGGGCACGGAAGTCTGGAGCAAACGGGAAAGCGCTCTAATTACTCCGCAGGTAACCACTGCGAGGGACCTTGACGCCTGCCTCCTTGCCGGAGAAAAATGCTCTGGGATGTAGGAGGAAGGATTTTTCATGAGCCTATTGCACCAGGAAACACCCACCGCCAGTGACGACGCCGCCCGCGGCCAAGAGTTTACCAGAGGAAGCAGCCATTTGATCATGGCCGGCGTGATTGCAGCCATAGCGGTTACGGTGATCATTGGGCTGGTCTTTGTTCTGGGGCAAAAGCCGGTAGCGGTTACCGGTCAGGTGCTCAGCGTCTGGGTCCATCCCCACCACACCGTCACCTCCGGCATTGATGCCAACGGCGACAAGGCCCCAGTGGAGACCTACGATCAGGTTATGGTTTTTTACAAGCTTCGCCTGCACAACCAGAGCAAGGAACCGGTGTTTCTGCTCAAGGCTACGGCCAACGCCACTCTGGAGAGCGGCATTCAATCTAACTATGCCATGGCGCTGCTTGATTATGAGCGGATCTTCAAGGCTTACGATAATTTTCCCGTGCCCCACGACAAGGGACTGGCGCTGGACACCTACATTGAGCCCGGCCAGGACGTGGAAGGCACCTTTGTTTCTATCTACAACATGACCAAAGAGCAGTGGGACGCGAACAAGGGACTGGACTTCACCGTCAGCTTCCGGCTTCAGCCCAATCTCCAGCTCACGTCCCAGGTGCCAGTTACGGAACGTTAGGCGGAACCGGTGCACCCTTGGGCGTGGAGAGATAACCAGAGACCTGGTTCTTGGCGCCGATGGTGTTCACCACCACCTCAAAGAGCATCTGCGTCTTGCCACTGTAGAACTGCATCGGCTCGTTCACGTTGCGGTCCTTCTTCTCGTAGCTGTGGTCGTCGGCGTAGATGACCACGGTGAACTTGCTCTTCTTCTGGTCGGTCTTCTTCAGCTCCATGCTGACCGTGCCCACGGGCTTCTTCTGGCCCTTCGTCAAGGTGAACTCGTAGTAGTTGCGGTCGCCCTTGTGCTTCAGGATCTCAAGCTCGTCGTGGTTGCGGGCAATCAGGCTGGAGTGGTCACTGAGGTCGCCGCGCATGGAGGTCAAAGTGGCCACCGCGCCGGCCAGATCGTTCTTGGTCTGGGTCAGATCGGTGCGTACGCCGCCCACATCGGACTTGACGGTGGAAACTTCGTTGCTGACGCTCGAAACCTGCTGAGCGGTCTGCTTCTGCGCCGATTCCAGACGCTGGGCATAAGCCTCGGCCGCTTCCTCGCGGTGAACGATGGCGTCCGCGCGGGCGTCCATCTGGGCCTGGGTCAGGCCCATCTGCTTGCCCAGCTCTTCCCGGGCCACCTGCAGCTTGGCATCGGTCTCGCGCAACTGAGCCGCCATCTTCACGTTCTGCTGTTTGGCGTCTGCAATTTCGGTCTGCTGTGTGGTCAACTTGCCGCTCAGCGTGTAGCTCCAGATCAACCCGCCAAGCGCCGCCACGAGGGCCACGCCCACCACGGCCAGCAACGCATTGGAAAAATTCCGAGGGGTCTCTTCCATCTCGCTCATCCTTGCCTTTCTGTTCTCTTAGGCACAACCGTGAAAGTTGACGGTTGCGCCGCTTGTTCGTCTTCTACATGTTAGACGCAAATGTAGGGATAGATTTCCCAACCTTGGCACGGTTCCCTGCCGAATAGACGGTTGGCCTACCCCTCTGCGGGGATCTTGGCTCCGGTTCCACCGCCTGGCTCCGGGAAAACTCCAGCATACCGGAGCCGACAAGCTACTGCTGCTCAATTCCGGACACTTCTGCCGCCTGAGCGGCCAAAATCCCCCGCTCCAGCCCCTCGCCGTCCCGCACTTCGTGACAACAGTCGAACTCATCCGTTATAAACATCTTTACCGATTCTTTTGCCGCCGAACCGTCGCCCCAGGCTCCACAGCCTGTACACACGGGTGCAGCCAAAGCCGGATTCGGACTTTTTTGACTCTTCGCTGGCCCGCACCACCGCCGGCACATGGACCATGCAGCCTCTTCTTGATCTCGTAGCAAAGGGGAATTCGAGCGTATGGCAACTGCAGCAGCTGGAAAAGGACTGGAAGGCATCGTCGCCGCCAACTCGGGCATTTGTTGGATCGACGGCGATGCAGGCGTACTCAGCTATCGTGGCATTGACATCCACGATCTGGCCGAGAACTCCACCTTTGAGGAGACCACATTCCTGCTCTGGAAGGGTTTTCTGCCCAACGAACTTGCTTTGCGCGATTTTTCCACGCATCTGGCTCTGGCGCGGCGCCTGGACCAGCGCATCATCGGCATGATCGCCAACTTCCCGCGCGAAGCCTCGCCCATGGAAGTGCTGCGCACGGCCGTGAGCGCGCTCAGCCTGTACGACGCCGACGAGAAAGACAACTCGCACGACGCCAACGTCCGCAAGAGCTTCTCGCTGACCGCGCAAATGGCCATGATTGTGGCTATCTACGACCGGCTGCGCAAGGGCCTGGACATTGTGCCGCCTGATCGCTCGCTCTCCCATGCGGCCAACTTCCTGTGGATGCTCACCGGCGAAAAGCCCTCGGTGACCGCGGTGAAGACCATGGACATGGCCCTGGTGCTGCACGCCGATCACGAGCTGAACGCCTCCACCTTTGCCGCCCGCGTGATTGCCGCGACGCTGTCCGATGTCCACTCCGCCGTAACCGGCGCCATTGGCGCGCTGAAGGGCCCGCTGCATGGCGGCGCCAACGAGGGCGTGATGCGCCTGCTGCTCACCATCGACAAGGCTGGGGCCGATCCGGTGGAGTATGTGAAGAACATGCTAGCCGCCAAACAGAAGATCTCCGGCTTTGGCCATCGCGTGTACAAGACGGAAGACCCGCGCGCCACCCACCTGCGCGAGATGAGCAAGAAGCTGGGCCACGACTCCGGCGATCCCAAGTGGTATGAGATGTCGCGCGCCATTGAGCTCTACATCAATGCCGACAAGAAGCTGAACGCCAACGTGGACTTCTACAGCGCCTCCACCTACGCCACGCTGGGCATCGACATCGATCTCTACACGCCGATCTTTGCCATCAGCCGCATCTCCGGCTGGGCCGCGCACGTGATTGAGCAGTTGGACGACAACCGCCTGATCCGCCCCCGCGCGGAGTACATTGGACCGGCGTATCCAGCACCGTACGTCCCGATCGATCAGCGGCCGTAAAGCGCATTGGGGAGCAACTTACTGGGGATCTTGCGCGTCTAGCCCAACAGAGGCAATCCAACTATGAAGACGAAACTGGTCGTTGCACTTTTCTGCATGGTCCTGGCGGGCGGAAGCATGGTGGCTGCCGCTCAGCGGTTGTATCCCGTCCAGGGCCCGGCGACGGCACAAATGCCACCACCGCTCTTCACGGCCAAACTCTCGAATATTTACAGCAAGTCCGGGAAGATCTCCCTTAACCAGGTCGACGGAGAATCCTTCCAGGGAACCTGGTCCATCATCACGGCTACGTTTGCCAACAGCAAGACGCCCGGATCTCCCGCGAGCTATCCGCCGCAGCCGAATCTGGCCTTTGCTTGGGACCTGGTCTACGGCCCGGGCTACTATGTCTCCACGATTCTGGGCAGTGAAAACATCGGTCAGGCCTCCCTTGTCGGCGATCACGGAACCCTGCTCCAGCTCGAGTTCCATCGCGAGCAACTGGGCGTGCCGGAAGACAATCACTTCGGTGTTGCCGTCGACAACAAGGGCAACATCTACAAGGTCGTTCTGTAAGCGTGCGCAGCAAAGCGCTACCAAGCCTGGAATCGTGGACCCGGTTTTCCCTGCTTCCCTTCCTGCCACATTCCCGGCTGGGGCAAGCCGCCTGGCGCAGCGCAACAACAACCGAACCCAACGCTGCCTGTGGACCATTGACCGCATCTTCGGCTGGGCCGCGCATGTGATTGAGCAGTTGGACGACAACCGCCTGATCCGCCCCGGCGCGGAGTACATTGGACCGGCTTACGCGGCGCCGTATGTCCCTATGAACGAGCAGCTGTAAGGGCCGCCCCTCCAAATATCGGTGGAACTGGAATCGGATCGGAAGTATCATGAGGGTAGATGGCGCACTCTGTCACCATTACGACGCCGATGCCGACTCTCGATGAGATTGGGAGGGAGCTTGGCCTGTCGAAGATCGAGCAGAAGTCTCTTATTCGTCTTGTGGATGAGAAGGTTGCCCGGACGCGTTCGGCGTCTTCCCTGATCGCCAAGAAGAGAGTCTCCGGCGGAACCAGGAAGGCAAGCCCACGTGCTCGCGCCAGCGCCTGAAGCTCCCGATAAATCTGTCTTCCTTAATATTCCCTACGACCGTCAGTTCACACGTCTCTATTTGGCATACATAGCTGGACTGACCTCTCTGGGGCTGATTCCTCGAGCCACAATCGAGATACCGGGCGGACAGAATCGGCTGGAAAAGATCGCAGATTTAATCCGAAGTTGCCGCTATTCCATTCACGATCTCTCCCGAGTCCAGTTGGATCGAACCGCACCCGTTACACCCAGATTCAATATGCCGTTTGAACTCGGCCTCTCGGTGGCAACGGCCAAGCTCGGTGGCCGAGCGCACGATTGGTTCGTGTTTGAAGCCGTCCCGCGCCGGGTTGCAAAATCCTTGAGCGACCTGAGCGGAACAGACCCCAATATTCATGGTGGAACCATCGAAGGCGTCATGAGGGAACTTTGTAACGCCTTTGTGCGGGAAGTTCCACACGAGAGGGTTTCAGTGGCGGAAATGCTCAGGACCTACAGATTGATCGCCCGGCTCAGTGACGACATTCTGCGCGCGACGCGCGCCAAAAGCCTGTTCGAGGCAAGCACCTTCAAACACCTTTGTTTTGTTGCCTCTACTACCGTCGGACTCTCTCGGAATTATTAATCCCCGGAATCTCTAATCGGGGATACTGTTTCATCCCGACCTCGCCTTCCATAGCAAATAGAGCCCCCAAGCTGAAACCGTGCAGTTGTCGCGAATCTCGCCCGCCACAATCTTCTGTTCGAACTCGGCGATTGAAAGCGAGTGCAGCGTCAGGTCGTGCTCTTCGGCGTCCGGCTCCTTGCCGGTCTCGGTCAGTCCGGTGGCCAGGTAGACATGCTGCTCCTGGCGCGTAAAGCCATAGGAGATCCACAGAGCGCCCAGCCGGGTCATCTCCCGCGCCTCCAGCCCGGTCTCTTCCTTCAGCTCGCCGCGCGCCAGATCTTCGGGATTGGCGACTTCCATCTCCCAGCCGCCTTGGGGCAGCTCCATCTCGCGCTTCTGGGTGGTATAGCGGAACTGCTCCACCAGCCAGATGCGATCGCCTTCGATGGGCAGAATGATGGCGCTAGGGTCCTTTTCCACCACCCCATAGATGCCTTTGGCACCGTTGGAGCGCAGGATCTCATCCTCATAGACCCGCATCCAGTGATTGCGGTATACCTGACGGCGGTCGAGCGTTAAAATGCTGGGCGCTGGGTTCTGTTCTGCCTCGCTCAAACTGGCTCCTTGCTAGGCTACGGTTTGCCTTGAGTATGGCACCGGCCATGGGGCGCAAAAGTTAAGATTCAGCAACAAGGGAAGGCAATCTCCCTCCAGACTGGCTACCGTGCCCCTATTGACCCGGCGCTCAAAGAGTGCTTGGGTATCCCACCCATTGCGCGATCAAGCTGCGCAATGGATGGGGCACAGTACTTCCATGTACGGGCCTGATCTATAAGCCCCGGTTTTTAGTCAATCGCCCCAGGGGATCGTTGTCGCGATCGGTAACCTCAATGATGGCCGCCAGTTTCTCTGCGATTTCCACGCTCCACGCCCCGGCGGGCGCGCGCCATCCCCAGTTGCCCGCACCCACGGCCGGGGTGTTCATGCGCGCCTCGGAGCCCAACTCCAGCAGATCCTGTGCCGGGACCATCGCCATCTGGGCCACGCTGGCCTCGGCCGCGCGGATCAGCTGCCACACGGGATGGCCCTTGACCGGACCCAGTAGAGCCTCCACGGCGGCCCGTTCCGCGCTGGATGCGGTGCGCCACCAGCCCAGGGTGGTGTCGTTGTCATGGGTGCCGGTGTAGGCCACCGTGTCCGGAGTGTGGCGCGCCGGCAGGTGGATGTGCGCGCCTTGTCGCCAAAGCCAAACTGCAGCACCTTCATACCGGGCAACGCAAAGGCGTGGCGCAGCTCGTCGACCTCATCGGTGATCAGGCCCAAGTCTTCCGCCACCAGCGGCAGCGGGCCCAGCGCCGCCTGCAGCGCCTGAAAGAGTTCCTTGCCCGGCGCCTTCACCCACTCACCATGGATGGCCGTCTCCTCGTCGGCTGGAATGGCCCAGTAGGCCTCAAAGCCGCGGAAGTGATCGAGGCGGACAATGTCGTAGAGCTCGCGGGCGCGGCGGATGCGCTCCACCCACCAGCCGTAATGCTGCTCGGCCAGCACCTCCCAGCGGTAGAGCGGATTGCCCCAGCGCTGCCCGGTAGGCGAAAAATAGTCAGGAGGCACGCCGGCAATGCGGGTGGGCTTCAGCTCCGCGTCCAGCTCAAACAACTCCGGGTGGCACCAGACATCGGCCGAATCCATGCTAACGAAGATGGCCACATCGCCCAGGATGCGGATGGCATTGCATGCAGCAGCCTGGCGCAGAGCATTCCACTGCTGGGAAAAGGCGAACTGCAACGCCTTCTCGCGGGCGATGGCCGCGGCATGCTCGGTCTGCGCAGCAGCCAGCGCGGCGGGCTCACGACGGCGCAGGGCCTCCGGCCACACTACCCATGCGCCGGTGGCCAGCACACGGCGCAGCACGGCATAGAGCGCGTAATCATCCAGCCAACCAGCCTCGGATGCGCAAAAGCGATGAAAAGCCTCCCACTGGCCGGCAAAAGAGGATTCCTGCGGCCCATGGGCCAGAAAATTGGCCGCCGCCTCATCCAAGAGGGGGAACTTCTGCTCTTCCACCCATCCAAAGTCCACCACCGCCGCAGCGCCGGGCATCCCGGCCAGCCGGTCAGCGCTGATCCAGCCCCAGTCCACGAGCACTTCCAGGCTGATCAGAGCAGGGTTACCGGCAAACGCCGAGGTGGCCGCGTAAGGCGAGTTGCCAAACCCGGTGGGCGAAAGCGGCAGCACCTGCCACACATGCTGACCGGCCGAGGCCAGAAAGCTGACAAACTCGAAGGCCGCCGGGCCCAAATCGCCAATGCCGCCCACTGAGGCAAGCGAGGTCACGTGGAGCAGAACTCCACTGGAACGTTCAAAGCGCATGAGGATATTATCGGCGGAAGCAGGCTGGACACAAAGTGTCGAGGGGGCCATCCATCCCAAAACGGCAAAAAGGCCCGCAACCAAACGGCTGCGGGCCTTTCAAGATGGAGCCGGAAGGGCGATTACATGCCCTGCGGAGCCTTGTTGTCCTGCTTGGCATTGATGCGGATGCGCTTGTTCTTCTTGTAGTCGTCGAGGATGTTGCTGGCGAAGACGCTGAAGGACTCGCCACGACGCTGATCGAGCAGTTGCTCGCGGGTCTGGTCAAAGTTCTTGGCAATCTCGTCGGCGGTGGGCTCCTGCTTGTCGACGATCTTGGCCACAACCCCGGTACGGCGGGCGTTGATAGGGCCGCTGATGTTGCCGACACTCATCTCCAGCAGTTGCGGAGCCACCTGGGCCAGCTGACCAAGCTCGGGAACCTGGCCGGTGGGGCTGACCAGATCGCTCTGCTTGACGGTTGCGCCCAGTTCCTTGGCGGCCTTGGCAAGGTCGTTGTAGTTGTGCGCCTTGACGGCCAGCTCCGCGGTCTTCTGCGAGAGCAGAGCAGGCAGCTGCTCTTCCTTGAAGTCGTCGGCCACGTGCGTCTTCCAGTCAGCAAAGACGGGCGCGTGGGCCCCGGCAATCCCCGACACCTGGAAGATGGCAAAGCCTTCGCCAGTGGCTGCATACTGCGCCGGATCGCCCTGCTTGGCATCAAAGGCCTTGGCGATCACCGTGGTGCTGTCCGACAGAGCCGGGATCACACCAGAGGCGTTCACCAGGGGCGACTTGACGGCTTCCAAATGATGCGCGGCGGCGGTCTTCTCCAGGCCGGTCTTCGCGGCCTCGGCAGCCAGCTGCTTGGCGTAGTTTTCCTGCGCCACGGCGGACTTGTTGCGGACCAGCGTGGACTGGATGGTGGCCTGCACTTCGCTCAGGGGCTGGGTGTGCGCCGTCTGGCGCTCTTCCACCTGCACCACGTGGTAGCCGAAGGAGGTCTTGATCAGGCCAACCTCGTTGATCTTCTGGGTAAAGACGGCGTTGTCAAACTCCGGCACCATCTGGCCCCGCTTGATGGAGGGATACTCGCCGCCGGTGTCCTTGCTGCCCGGATCGTCGGAGTTCTTCTTGGCCAGGTCAGCCCAGTTGCCGCCGCCCTGCAGCTGCTTCTGGATGGCCTGCGCCTTGGCCTTGGCCGCGGCGTCGGTCTTGGGGTCGGCGTTGGCCGCCACCTTGATCAGGATGTGGCGGGCACGGGCCTGCTCGGGCACCGTGTACTCCGCATGGTGAGCCGCGAAGTACTGCTGGATCTCCTGCGCGGAAACCTGTGGTGCGCCGCCCGGCAGATCGTTGGGGCCAAACGCGAAGTAGGTGATCTGGCGCTGCTCCGGAACGGCCGTCGCGTAACGCGGGGCGTTCTTCTTGAAGTAGGCCTCAAGCTCGGCGTCGGAGGGGTTGATCTGCTTGCGCAGGTCGTCCACGGAAAGCACCGCGTAGTCGAACTTGATCTTGATGTTCTGCTTGCGATAGGCGTCGCGTACTTCCTGGTCGCCCACGCTCACGCCGGCAGTAATGTAGGCCCGCAGGCGCTCCATCACGATCTGGCGCTTGATGCCGTCTTCAAAGTCCGTCACGCTCATGTTCAGCCGCTGACTGACGAGCGAGGCGTAACGATCATCGCCGATGAACTGGCCATTGGGGAACAGAGTCTGGCCGTTCATGCCGCTGCGCAGGTTCTGGCGCACATCGGCGTCGGTGGCGGTGATGCCCAGCTTGGCCGCTTCCGCCAGCAGGATCCGTTCCTGGATCATGCGTTGGCCAATCTGCTGCTCAACCATGTTCACAATAAACGGATTGTCGGCGTACTGCGGATTGCGCGCCTGCAGGGTACGGCGAGCATCCTTTTCTACATCGGCCTGGTTGATATCGTCGCCCGAAGCAAGGAAGCGGCTATACCAGTGCGGGTAGATGGTCGCGTAGGAGCCGGCGGGACTGGAGACAAAGCCGGTGAGACCGGGAATCAGGTATACCACCATTCCCAGGGAGACCACGGCGATGATGACGACGAAGATGGCCTTAACGAAACGGTCGTCCTTGCTTTGCAGGAAACGGATCATGGATGGACTTTAGACCTTCAGCTCTCTCGCGCACACGCGGAAACATAGGTACCGAACAGCAGAAAAACCGCCGTCCGGAGTGCCGCACAGGCGCAATTCTCGCTCGATGCGATTCTCAGCAATTATAGACGACCTCAACCGGGTTCGGTTGCCGACAGGCGGGTGAGTTTTCAGCGGCTGGAAACGGCTGCTGCTGCCAGGCTGCTTTTGCACTGAGCTGGTTGAGAGATGGAACGATGCCTGCGGGGAGCAGAATCCTCCCGACAAAGGGCAGAAAAATGGGCGGCCCCGGAAGGAGCCGCCCAAGCCTGAGGAGGAGGGAGGAAAACCTAGCGCCAGCGGTAGTAGCCACCCACCATCACGTAGGGGTGGAAGTAGACCGGCGGATAGCCGTAGGGGTAACCGTAGTAAACGGAGCCACCGTAGACTCCAGGACGACGGTAGAGCGAGGGACCGCCGGGATACAGGCCCTGGGCCAGACGCCCAGCCTCTTCCTGGCTCACCTGGGTGACGGTAATGGCCGATTTCAGGTGGAAGTCCACGCGCGCCTCAGAGGGAATCCAGACGCCGGGACCATTGCTGGCCGCGCCGGCAATCACGCCCGCGCCCGCGCCTGCTCCGGCGCCAATGGCAGCACCCCGGCCGCCGCCGGCCATGCCGCCAATCACCGCGCCCAACAGCGCACCGGTGAGGCCGCTGCTGGCCGTGTGGCCACCCTTGTTCGGACCCACGGCACGGAACTCATCGGTCTCCAGCGGGTAGCTCTGCCCTCCCATATCCAGCGAAACCAGATGCAACGAGACCACCGGGCTGCCACCCAGATCGCCACGCTCGGGGTTCTTCACCTCGGAGACGACCCCGTGCACAGTTGCTCCCCTGGGAATAGCCACATAGCCGGCCACGTTCACGTCGGCAATCACCACAAACTGGAGCTGCTCGCCCACCTTGGCGCGCTTGCTCTCCACCGGCTCAATGGTCCGCAGCGCCAGCAACGCGCCAGCCGGAACCGTGAGCGGGCCGGGAGCCTGATGGTAGGCCTGCTGGGGAGGAAGCTGCTGGCCGTAGCCATAGGGCGGCTGCGGATAGGGCGGACGGCTGGGCGGATACTGCCCATACTGGCCCTGGGGCGGATATTGGCCCTGCTGCCCCTGCGGCGGATACTGACCTTGCTGGTTCTGGGGCGGATACTGGCCCTGACCCTGCGGAGGATATTGCCCGTTCTGCCCCTGGTTGTTTTGATCCGGGGGAGGGGTGGGGTAGGAATAATCCTGCTGCGGCGGCACCGGACCGCTATCCTGACGGCCGGTCTGGTTGCGGTTGTTCATCGAATCGTCGGGGGGCGGCTGCACATTCTGCTGGTCGCCGGCGGCGTTCGGATCGCCCACCTTCAAGTTGTTGTGAACCTTGGCAACGCCCTCCACCTTGGCCACAATCGACTCCGCCAGCTTGCGATCTTCCGCGGTAGCCACGGTGCCGGAGATGGTCACTTCGCTCTGGATGGTGGCTGCCGTGATCAGGTCGTTCTTCAGCTGCGGAGCGGCATCGAGCGCATGAACCACGTCCATCTCAATCTGGCTGTCGCCGCGCCCCGCGGCAGAATCCTGGGCCAGCGCCACAGCGACACTGAAACCCACCACCGCCAACCACGTACCCACCCGGATCATCTGCTTCTGAAGCATTGGCCGATTCATCTTTGGTTCCTCTCCTTGCCCGTTTTGTCGCCAGGCACCTGTTGGATGCTCCGCGCGGCTTCCGGGACGCTCTGCCCGCCTGCCGCCCTGCCTGTTTAGACGGCACCTCCGGCAGGCTGTCATGGGAGAGAACCCAATCCCGAGGAAAAAGTTCCGCTCCGGTTGCCTCTCTTTTTGAGCCCCATGCAAAAACTGCCCGCAGGCAAGTGGATAGCGTCAGGGTACGAATCCAGTCATGCCGGAGAATGGTCAAAACAGACCCCGGGTTTAGCCGCTGGGGAGCTGCAAGACCTTGAAAAACAGGATGCAGGTGCTGAACAGGCTGCGGAAAAAGGCTGGTTCAGAGAGATGGACCGAATCAGAATCTCCCCTGAGGGGGCCTTGCCCGTGTTGATTTTAGGAAGCTTGCGGCACCCTTCGGCTGCGCTCAGGGCAGGCTCAAAAGTCGCGCCCTGACGCTTCTTGCCTTCCCTTGAGAGTCCTTCCGCAGCCTGTAAAGCCCTGAAACCCGTCGCGATTTTGAGAACCAGAAGAGGAAGGAGCAGGGACCTTCAGGTTCCTGAACACTCGCATCCAAAAAGGAAAGTCCAGGGTTTCAACCCCGGAGTTACTCCAGTGCGGCACAGCGCCCTTTCAGGGCGCTTGGATCTTTTGGGATCGCAACCCAGGGCTGCCCCTTCCGCTCCGCGTCAGGGTTGCCCTGGGCTACTTGCACTGCGCCCCGGACGGGGCGCAACGACTCGTACTGCGGTTTCAAAAACCATCGACGTCCCTATCCCAGGTCTCAAAATCGAGACCTGGGGCACCCACCATCTCTGGCGAGCGGGCTGCAGTGCGGTGCAATTCGCCAAGTAAATGCTGTCTGGGTGCCCATCCTTGACCGCATCTTTTGCGGGCAAGGGTGGGAATGAGCTGCCACTATGTTCTTGCCAGATCTACAGAGTATCCCAGGCCTCGATTTTTGAGACCTGGGATAGAACAGATTCACCTGCGCGAAGCGTGTCTGCCCCACCGCACGCAGGTGCCGAGAAGCGCAGTTGGCCTCACAGCAGGTGGCGCGAAGCGCGTCTGCCGTACCGCAGGTGCCTAGGCTAGCGCCTGATCGAAGGCGGCGTTGATGGCCGCCAGCCCGGCCGCCACGTCGCCGGTCAGGTGAACCCGGAGGGCACGGCGTCCGCGCGCTTCCAGGACCGCCAGATCGCCTGCCGCCTGAGCGTCCACCACCACGCCAAAACTGAACTTCTGGCCCGGAATGGCCACATCCACGGCATGCGCGCCGGTGATCTGCAGGAAAACGCCCGAGTTCGGTCCGCCCTTGTAATCCTGGCCAGTGGAGTGCAGGAAGCGCGGTCCAAAGCCCAGGCAAGTAGCAACCTTCTTGGCATCACGCACCTTGTGGCGGAAGATCTGGATGGCCGCTTCATGCTCAGGGAACATGGGCAGATAGGCCAGCGCGGCAAAGTAGTCGCCGGCGCCAATCTGCGCCACGTGGGCCTTGATCACGCCCGCCAAAGTCTGATTGGGGACCGCGGCCTGGAGCTTTGCCACATAGGCCGCGGTGGCGTAGAGTTCCACGCCCGCATCGCTCAGGAACGGAGTGCTGGTGGGCAGCTTGCCAGTCTCCTCGTAGGCCGAGGTCAGGGCGCGGGTCTCAATCTTGGCCGATTCCACGTCGGGCTGGTTGAAGGGGTGGATGCCCATCACCGCGCCGCAGAGGGACGTAGCTACCTCCCAGGTAAAGAACTGGCCAAAGATGCTGTAGAGGTTGTCGATCTCAATGGTAATGACCGGCTGGCCGGCGGCGGCCAGTGCGGCCACCTTGGCGTCGAGATCCGCTCTTTGGCTGGCATCCTTCGTGCCCTTCAGACGGATGTACACAAACAGACGATCCGAGCCATAGGCCGCGGGCACGGCAATGGTCTCGCGATCCACCGGCGTAACGCCCTTGCCCAGCTTGCCGGTGGACTCGGCCACCAGCTGCTCCATCCATGCGCCCAGGTCGTGAACTTCCGGCGAAGCAAAGACGGTGAGCTTGTCGCGGCCGGCATTGGCGGCCACGCCCATCAGCAGGCCAATCTGCGCGGCGGGGTTGGAGGCAATGGGCAGCTTGGCGTCCGCCACGGCAGCGGCGGCAGCGGCCAACAGCTGATCCATATCCAGGCCGGCGGCGGCAGCCGTCACCATGCCAAAGTTTGAGAGCGCGGAGAAGCGGCCGCCAATCTCCGGATCGCCGTAGAAGATGTGCCGGAAGCCGTCGGCCTTGGCCACCTGCTCCATCTTGGAGCCGGGATCGGTGATGGCGACAAAGTGCTGGCCCGCCTTCCGCGCGCCCACGGTCTTCTGCATCTCGGCAAAGAAGTACTGCTTGAGGACGTTCGGCTCCAGCGTAGAACCGGACTTGGAAGCCACGATGACCAGAGTCTCGGCCAGATCGACGCTATCGCGAACGGACTTGACCTGCACCGGGTCGGTGGAATCGACGATCGCCAGCTTGGGGAAGCCGGCCTGCTGGCCAAAGGTGAACGACAGAACCTCCGGGCAAAGGCTCGATCCGCCCATGCCCAACAGTACAATGTGCTTGAAGCCGGAGTTTTGCACGTCGGCGGCCAGCTCGGCAAAATGGGCGCGCTCGGCCTGCTGGCGCTCCACAATGTTGATCCAGCCCAGCCACTTTGCCTCGTCCTGCGAGGTCCACAAGGACGCATCCTTCTTCCAGAAGCGGTCCAGTGTGGAGTTGGCTTGCCAGTCGGCAGCGATCTGGTCAAAGACGCCGCGAAGATCGGAGGGTAGTGCGCAATCTAGTTTCATGACGCCTCAATTTTTTCGTGAATTGGCGGGAAACGCAACCCGAGAAAGAGTGGTCGGACCGCGTGCCGTCCTTAATAGAGTAGTTCGCCAGCCTCAGACGCCATGGCCGCAAGGAACGCCCGCAAGGCTGCAACGCGGGGGAGGGCAGCCGCCCGAGCACTTTCAAAATGCAGCTTGGCAGGTAATTCCATGAGCGCTTTCTCCAGCACCGGTCTGACCTGCGAGTAGGTTGCGTAACGCGTATCGCGGCCCACCTTGACCACGGCGCGCAGAATCCCGATAGCTCCCAACTGCTCCAGGATATAGGCATCGCGCAGCAGGATGGCCTCCAGCATCTGGGGCTCATCGGAGGGCTGATGCGTACGAATAGCCTCCGCCACGCCGTCCAGGTTCTCTGCCGGGAAACCCCACGCTGCCAGCAGCTCGCACGTGCGGTCGATGGTGTAGGGCACATGGTTCCAGCGCGCCAGCTCCTCCGGGTCCTCCGGGCGGTGGCCGATGAAGACGCCCAAATCGTGCATCCAGGCCGCGGCAAAAACAATGTCGTCGTCGTAAGTGAGTCCCTGACCTAGTTGAAGTGTAAGCGCGTAAAGCCGCGGCTGGTGGCCGAACTTGTCCACCGGGCGCGCTTCAGCCCGTATGTACTCGATGACCTTCTCCCGCCACGCCGCGTCGCTCATGGCTACGCCTTGGGCCAGCTGGGCGTGAGGCGGATCAGCTCCAGCCCACCCAGGTCGCACACCGTAAAGTTGCTTGCCGAGGCCGGAATCGCGGCGACGGAGCGGGCTGGCAGATCAAATGCCTCAAAGCCCTCGCCCTCCATCCGCCCCGCGCCGGCCGCCGCAAACAGATACGCAAGCCCGGCCTGCTGGCCGCCATGAAGCGCCTCCGCTGTAATGGTGCCCGACACCTTCACGCGCTCCACGCGGAAGTATTCCACATCGATCAGTACGGTGCGGTCAGCAAGCTCTACCGGAGCCACCTTGCCGGCTCGCGTGGTAAACCGTACCGCCTCCAGCGACTTCACCACGTGCAGTTCGCGGGGACGACCGTAATCGAACATGCGGTAGGTCAAATCGCAGTTCTGCTGGGTCTCCAGAATGATGGCGCCCGGCCAGATGGCGTGCACCGTTCCCGCATCCACAAAGATCATCTCGCCGGTCTTGATCTCCTCGGCGTTCAGGCTCTGCTCCAGCGTGCCGGCGGCAATCTCCGCCTTCACCTGATCGAGGGTCACCCCGGGCTTCATACCCACGGCCAGCCGGGTTCCGGGCTTGGCATCTAGCGCGTACCAACACTCGGTTTTGCCACGGGGCTCGCCGTATTTGTGCGCCATCTGGTTGTCGGGATGCACCTGCACGCTGAGCTTGTCGGCCGCAAACAGCATCTTCACGAGCAGGGGCGAGGCCGTCTCCGGAGCGGCGGGGCCGAGCAGTTCCCTGCCCGCTTCGGCAAAGACCGCATCCAGGCGCTTGCCAGCATGGGGGCCGGTGGCCACCAGGTTCATGTCGCCGGTCAGCCAGACCTCGCCGACCGGGTCCTGGCCCTCGGGCACCACAAAGTCATACCAGGGCCGCAGGTCGCGGAATCCCCACACCCGCGCGACAAAGCGGGGCTCAATGCGAAAGGGCGATAATAACGTTCCCATAAAGCTCCTTTAAAATGCGCAAAAAATCGATAACCAATGAGCCTCTTGCAGAATTGGCCGCAGGAGGGTGGAGAGCGTCAGGGCTTTAGCCTCTGCATCCTGCTTATCAAGGCCTCGCAGTTTCTCAGCGGCTAAACAGGCTGCGGAAAAACTCCATTTCTCTCGGATTGTGAGTTCCTATTCCCTCGTGGGCTAAAGCCCCGTGTTGAAAGAATGGAACCTAACGTACGAGCTAAAGCTCGTATCCTTCAAAAAAGCCCTGAACCCCGAGTTTTCCCGCAGCCTGTAAAGCCAGAGTCTGTTTTGACCATTTTGCGGCACGACTGAAGTCATGCCCTGGCGCTTCTTGCCTTCACAACGGGATTTGCAACTGTCTCCCTCGAAAAAAGAACGCGAGGACGGCGGTTGGCCGCAGGCTATTTACGCTTGCGGCGCGAGCATTTGTGTCTCCACTTTAACAGAGTGTCAGCCGCATGCGGGACCCGCGCGCCTGCCTCTGATAAGCTGTGTGCACCATGCGAAAGCTCATGTTTCTGGTTGCGAGTTTTGCCGCACTTGTTGCGGTCCCCTGCCTGGCGCAGGATCAAAAGTTTGTCCCCCGGAGCATCGCGTTCACCGGTGCTCCGGAGTTCACAAAAAGCGAACTGATGGCCGCCGCCCACCTGCACGCTAAAGACGCCCTCACGGTGGCGGAAATGCGCGAACATGCGTCCGTGCTGCTCGATACCGGCCTCTTTGAGAAGGTCAGCTTCACCTTTACCGGCGTGGATCTGGCCTACCAACTAAAGTCCTTCACGGAGCTGCTGCCGGCGCAGATGCCGAACCTTCCGCCTCTGGAAGGACTCGACATGGAAGCCAGCCTGCGCGCCAGCGTGCCCCTCTACCATGGCCGCGTTCCGGCCGATGGCGGCCTGTGCGATCAGGTGCGCGCCGCGATGGAACAGATTCTGGCCACCAAAGGAATTCAGGCCACGGTTGTAGCTGCGGCCAACGCCGGCGCGGCAGCCAAAGTGCAGCTTGCCATGAACTACTCCATCACTTCGCCCCAAGTCCAACTTGGCAAGATCGCAGTTGATCCAGCATCCGGCTCACTCGATCCCGCAGTGCTCCAGATTCTCAAGCATCTGGAGGGCACTCCCTACGACGCGGGTGGAACTCCCAGCCAAATCGCAACCTATGTCACGAACTACTACCACGACGCCGGATACCTGGAAGCGCTGGCCAATCCGCATCAGCAGGGCACGGCAACCGTGGCTGCCGATGCCATCAACGTCCCGTTCACCGTGGCTGTAACGCCCGGCCCCCTGTACCGGCTGAATGCAATTCACCTCGACCCAAGCATTCCCGAGCCACAGTCT
>Ga0181529_10002777_pt1 | contig 20497 bp, 19 predicted proteins | sample PEATcosm2014_Bin_36_FD_119763 | JGI IMG/M metagenome (GOLD analysis project Ga0181529, IMG submission 119763) | Peatland microbial communities from MTU Mesocosm Facility, Houghton, MI, USA - PEATcosm2014_Bin10_30_metaG | ecosystem: Environmental > Terrestrial > Soil > Wetlands > Peat | place... | reverse complement strand
TCGCGATAAGACTGCGAGAAGCTACGCTCAGGATGACAGCGTAAAACAAACAAAGGCAAGAGCAACAGCAACGGCAAGGGCAAGGGCCAATACGGAGATTCTGGCTGCGCCAGAATGACGACTTGTGGAGGGGCTGCGCCAGAATGACGAGCAAAAACAGGCAAAAGCGAAATACGGGGGTCCCTCCACTGCGGCGGCAAAAAGCGCCGCCTCCGGTCGGGATGACGGGGCGTGGAGATGTGGTCGTGATGACGGCGCGTGGAGATGTGGTCGGGATGACGGGGCGTGGGGGGGATGACGGAAGGTGGGGGTGGCCGGCGGGTTTATTTTGCGAAGGCAGCAACTTATTGTGTGTCTGTATCGTTATCAGGACTGGATCGCTGCTCCGAGCTTCGCAGGGAACGACTCGGAGTAGAATTTGCTGCAAGTAACATGGAGGGCCGCCATGCGCGTCGCCTGCCTTCGTTCTCTACCGATTCTGGCGCTGTTCGGAGCACTCACTACTACATCTGTTGCAACGGGCAGGGCCGCGGAGCCTGCCGCCAAAGCCCCAGCCGTTACAACCTATCCGCAGATTGTGCGGTTGAGCTATGTGCAGGGGGACGTTCGCGTCTCGCGCGGCAAGGAGGCCGAGAAGCTGCAGGAACAAGAGCCCGGAGCGGCCACCGGATGGGAGCAGGCCGCGGCCAACCTGCCGCTGGCGACGGGCTACAGCCTGGCGACCGGCACGGGGCGGGCGGAGATCGAGTTTGAGGACGCATCGGTCGTCTACCTGGGTGAGAACTCGGTGCTGCGGTTCAACCAACTGAGTACGACGAGCGGGGTACCGTACACCGAGCTTGTGCTGCTGACCGGCACGGCGACCATGAATGTGCAGACCCTGCTGCCGGGCGAGATCTTCCGGATGTTCACGCCCAGCGACAGCTTTACGGTGGCGTACCCGAAGAAGGCGTACCTGCGCATCAACAGTTACCTGGATGCCATTGCGGTGACTCCGCAGCAGGATGCGGCCTGGTACTCACCTATCGAGAATGCCGTTGGGAGGACGGTAACCGTACACAATGGGCGCACTGTGCCGAAGCCGGAGATGGATGCGGCTGCGATGGTTGAGTGGGACAGTTGGGTGGCGCGGCGGGTGTCGGCGCGCGATGTAGTGCTGGCAGCCACGATGAAGGAGGCAGGCCTGACGGAACCGATTCCGGGACTGGCGGAGATGAGCGGGAAGGGGAAGTTCTTTGCATGCGAGCCGTATGGAATGTGCTGGGAGCCGACCGAGGGATGGACTGGGCACAAGGCTGAGGGACCGCAGGCCGAAGCGCAGTCCGCGACGGGCTCTGGCACAGAGCGCGCACAGGTTGAGACACAGCCCGCCGCACCGGTGGAACGAGTGGCCCCGAGCGACGACCAGGCTGCGAGTGCGCCCGAGGCTTCCGGTGCGCCGAAGGGCTCTGGGAAGTTGAGCAAGGGGGATGCGTATCTGGCGGGCCATCCCGGAGCCACGATGTGGACCGAGGACTACACGGTGCCATGCGTTGATTATGCGATCTCCGATCTGATGGCGAAAGACCCTGTGACCGGGAAGGAAGTAGTGGTCGATAGCTACTTTGCCACGGACATCTCATATCCAGTGTTTGCGGGATATCCGCGATTCGGGCCTCGATTCTATGGGGGAGTTCCGCTATTCAATTTTGGGTATGGCGGAATGTTTGATGACGGCTGGGACTGGGCGGTGTGCCATTCGGGGAGCTGGATACGCTGGCGGCACCACTATGTGTGGGTGGCGGGGACCAAACGGCACCATCATCCGCCCATCCGCTGGGTGAAGCACGGGCGCGAGGTTGGCTTTGTGCCACTGCATCCCAGGGACGTGGCGGGCAAGATACCGATCAACATGAGAGATGGGGTCTTCAAGCCAACCAAGAAGGGGGATTCCATAACCGTGCAGCGGGTCAACTTCAAGGAGGGCAAGCCGGTGGAGGCGATGGCTGAAGCGCCCAAGGAGTTTCGCAAGCCGGTGCTGGAACCGCTGAAGATCGCGGAGGTTCCCCGCGCGGAGGCGCGTTCTGCGTTCAATGCGCTTGTGGCGGGCAGGGGCACTGCGATTGCAGCTTCCACTGCGGGCAAAGGCACCTCGGCGGGCAACTCCGCGATCGCCAGAGGTACGGTGAAGGCCGGATCCGCGGTGGAATCAGGAGTGGCGATGAGGCCGCCGGGGATGCCCATCACGTTCGATCGCAAGACGCAGAGCTTCTCGGTGTCGCGGCCGGTGACGGAGAACGGCAGGCAGAGCACGGTGGCAGTGCCGCTGGGCGGGGGTGGAAATGGCTATCCGGCGGCGCGTGGCACGGTGAGCTATGGCGGCGCGCAGAGCTACTCGAATGGCGGAAGCGGCGCGCGGTCGAACACGCCTGCGCCCTCGTATAACAGCGGCTCGGGGAACACATCGCGGCCTTCCTCACCTGCTCCTTCGTACTCCGAACCTGCGCGATCTTACTCACCACCGGCACAGACTTACTCACCACCGGCGCAGACTTATTCTCCACCGGCGCAGTCTTACTCTCCGCCAGCGCAGACTTATTCTCCGCCGGCGCAGTCTTACTCTCCTCCTCCGTCGTCGAATAACGGCGGCGGCGCGTCGGGCGGCAGCGGGGGCAATTCGCATAGATAAGGCGTGGGGGTGATGCGGGAGCGCGGGTGAAGGGGGTTGCCGGGCTGAGCGACGCTGAAACCCACCCATTCCACAGAGACGCGGAATGGATGGGTTCCACTGCGCGCGCGGACACGGTATATCGGCTACAATCTGTGGAACGGGCCCCCCAAAAAAATCAATGAAAGACGGAGATCTGCATGAGTGACTCTTCCGCCGTTTTCTTCCTCGCCCTGGATGGCCGCCTCGATCGCTACGATCTGCTACAGCATCCCTTCTACCAGGCCTGGTCGAAGGGCGAACTGACGCGTGAGGACCTGCGTGAGTATGCGTCGGAGTACTGGCACCATGTGTCGGCGTTTCCGGCTTATCTGAGCGCGCTGCATTCGAGTCTGCCCGATGGCAAGCTGCGCCGGGTGGTGCTGGGAAACCTGGCCGATGAAGAGGGTATGGAGGATGGCTGCCCACATAGCGATCTGTGGATGGACTTTGCGAAGGGGATGGGCGCCGAGGAGACCGATGTGCGCTGGCGGCAGATCGCGACGGAGACGCGTGAGTTGCTGGAGCACTTTCGCGAGGCGATGCATGGCCCGCCCGCCTTTGCGCTGGCGGCGCTGTATGCCTATGAGTCGCGCGTGCCTGGGATCGCCAGGACCAAGGCCGAGGGACTGGAGCGGCACTACGCCGCGGACGCCGCGGCGCAGCGTTACTTCACCGTGCATACAACGGCGGATGTGCATCATGCGCGGGTGTGGCGCGACGCGCTGGCTGCGGAGCTTGCAGCGCATCCGGAGGAGACTGAGGCAGCGCTGGCGGCAGGTGAGGACGCGGCGCGGGCGCTGTGGGCGGCGCTGGACGGCGTGGAGCGAGAACGGCAGAGCCGGATGGCTGCCGCGGCTTGAGGCGAGGGTAAGATTGGCTTGCGCCGCGACTCCTGGTCCATCGTGCTTCCCCATGTCTATGCGGGTGTGAAAGGATGGCTGCGCGGCCGATTGCGGCCCATCGAGGAGTTCCATGAGAATTATTCTGCCGAAGGCCGTCGCGGTTGCGGCCGTGTCATTGCTAGTGTGTTTTGGATTCGCCGGTGGTTGGTGCGCGCTTGACGCGCAGCAGCCCGCCTCTGCGCCTGCCGTTCCGCCAACGACTGTGCTGGTGGCCGTCGATCAGCGCCAGACGCTGAGCCTGAATGGCGACTGGCACTACATCGTCGATCCCTACCAGAACGGGCTGGGCGGCGGACGCAACGGCTACCCAATGGATGAGGAGCTGCCCGCCGGAAGCAACAAGCTGGTGGAGTACAGCTTCGCCAAGAGCCCGACGATCAAAGTGCCGGGCGACTGGAACACTCAGAAGGAGTCGCTGATGAACTACGAGGGCGGCTTCTGGTATGAGCGGCACTTCGCGTATCAGCCGCAGACGGGGCAGAGGGCGTTTCTGCACATTGGCGCAGCGAACTACCGCTCGCGGGTGTGGGTGAATGGGAAGCTTCTGTGCATGCACGAGGGAGGATTTACGTCCTTCGACTGCGAGGCGACAAAGGCGGTGAAGGCGGGCGAGAACAGCGTGGTGATTTTTGTGGACAGCACACGCATCGCCGACGGCGTGCCGACGTTGAAGACGGATTGGTACAACTACGGCGGGCTGACACGCGATGTCTCGCTGGTGACGGTGCCGGAGAGCTTTATCGACGACTTTGAGCTGCATCTGGACCGCGCAACCCGCAGCGTGATCGAGGGCTACGTGCATGTGGAGGGCGCACAGGCTGGGGCGCATGTGACGGTCGATCTGCCCGAGGCGAAGCTGCACGCGGAGGGCGTGACGGATGCGGACGGACGTGTTGCCATCAGCCTGTCAGCGGCGGGGTTGACGCTATGGTCGCCAGAGACGCCGAAGTTGTACCACGTTGTGCTGAAGGCGGGCTCCGGATTGACCGAGGACACGCTGAGCGACGTGATGGGCTTCAGGACGGTGGAGGTTTCGGGGTCGAAGATACTGCTGAATGGAAAGCCGATCGTGCTGCACGGCGTCAGCATTCACGCCGAGGCTCCCTTCCGCACCGGACGCGTGGATAACGACCAGGACGTGGCCACTCTGCTGGGCTGGGTGAAGGAGATGGGCGGGAACTTTATGCGGCTGGCGCACTACCCGCACGACCAGAGGATGACGAGGGCGGCGGACAAGCTGGGAATTCTGGTGTGGTCTGAGGTTCCGGTCTACTGGGCGGTCGAGTTCGACCGCGAGGATGTGTTTGCAAAGAGCCAGCAGCAGCTGCATGAGGAGATACGGAGCGACCGCGACAAGGCATCCGTGATCCTTTGGTCGATTGCCAACGAGACGCCGAACAACGCATCGCGCACGGCGTTCCTGACGCGGTCGGCGGAGTATGTGCACCAGGAGGACCCGACTCGGCTGGTGACGGCGGCGCTGCTGGTGCACGGCGACGCGAAGACCAAGTACATCGACGACCCGCTGGGCAAGGCGCTGGATGTGATTGGGTTCAACGAGTACATCGGGTGGTATGAGGGAACACCCGAGACGGCAGATACGATGGAGTGGAAGATTGCATACGACAAGCCGCTGATCGTCAGCGAGTTTGGCGGCGGCGCAAAGGCCGGACTGCATGGGGCCGCAGACCAGCGCTGGACCGAGGAGTATCAGGCGGAGATCTATCGCCACCAGATCGGGATGCTGAACAAGATTCCACAACTGCGCGGGGCGACACCGTGGGTGTTGATGGACTTCCGCTCGCCGGTGCGCGAGCTGCCAGGGATTCAGGACGGCTTCAACCGCAAGGGGCTGGTATCGGACCAGGGGAAGAAGAAGGCGGCGTTCGGCGTGCTGCAGAAGGCTTACAAGGAGAACGGGCTGGGGCACGCGGAGTAGTTCTTTTAGGGAAGGTCTGCACAAGTCTTCCTCATTCCCTCCGGGGCTAAAGCCCCAGTGATTTTGCGGCACTTACGGACGGGCTGAAGCCCGTCCCTTTCAAAACGTGGACTTGTGCAGAGATTTCTTAGAGCAATATCGACATTGGTGTGCCCAACACAGGGAAACAGACAAGAGCAAAAGCGAAATGCGGGGGGGGCCTCCACTGTCCACCCCAACGAGCAAGTTCGCTCGTCGGGGACCCCGGCTCCGGCGGCAAAGTACGCCGCCTCCGGTCGGGATGACGGCGAATGGATTGGGACCATCAATCCTGGTTCTGCTCCAGGTTGCCGCGCAGACTGCGAGCCGAGAACCCGCGTGAATGAAAGGCTGCGTGCGTGACGATGCTCTACCATGAAGCTGTGAGCCGATTCTCTACGCGAACCGCCTGGGACTCCTCCGAGAGCAGCTACGCTGCCGCGGTGAGGGCGGCGCGCGCGTCGGGGCGGCGCGTGTACGACCTGACGGTGTCCAACCCCACGCGGTGCGGATTCCGCTACGACGCGGAGATGCTGCTGGAACCGCTGCGGAACCCGCGCGCACTGGTCTACGATCCCGATCCGCGCGGGATGAGGTTGGCGCGGGAGGCAGTGGCGCGCTACTACGCCGGGCACTTAGCTGAGGTGCCGATTGATGACCTGGTCCTGACGACAAGCACAAGCGAGAGCTACAGCTTCCTGTTCCGGCTGCTGTGCGACGCCGGCGACGAGGTCCTGGTGGCACAGCCGAGCTACCCTCTCTTCGACTTTCTGGCCGATCTGGACGACGTGAGGCTGCGGCCTTACCCGCTGTTTTACGATCACGGCTGGTGGATCGACCGGAGCGAGCTGGAACGGGCGATTACGCCGCGGACACGGGCGATCCTGGTGGTGCATCCCAACAACCCGACGGGACACTGGACCGGCGCTGGCGAGCGGGAGGCGCTGGAGGCTCTCTGTGTGCGGCATGGGCTGGCGCTGATTGTGGACGAGGTCTTTCTGGACTATCCGCTGCGCGAGGTGACGCCGCCGCCGCAGAGCTTCGCATGCGGGGTGCATCCGGCACTGACGTTTGTGCTGAGCGGGCTGAGCAAGATCGCCGGGCTGCCGCAGATGAAGGCGGCGTGGATCGCGGCCTTCGGGCCGGAGAGGGAACGGGGCGAGGCGCTGGCGCGACTGGAGATTGTGGCGGACACGTTTCTGTCGATGAATGCGCCGGTGCAGTTGGCGATGGCGCCGTGGCTTGCCGGACGCGCGGCGATTCAGGCACAGATTAGGGAGCGGGCGCGGGGGAACCTGGCGACGCTTTGGAGGGTCGCGGCGGAGTCGCCGGGACGGCTGCAAGTGCTGGAGGTGGACGCTGGATGGAGCGGGGTGCTGGGGCTGCCGGGCTGCGTCGGGGAAAAAGACTGCGCGGAGCGGCTGGCGCGTGAGCGGGGAGTGCTGGTGCATCCTGGGTGGTTCTATGGGATGGGCGAGGCAAACCGGGTTGTGGTCAGCTTGATTGGGCCGGACGAGGAGTTTGCGGCTAGCATTCAGCGGGCCATAGCCTGAGTTTTCCACGTGTGGAAAAGCTCAAGTTTTGGATGAACATAAGTAATAAACGAGGGCGGAGAATACTTCATCCTACACATTCTTTAGTTGGCTTAACTAATTGTTTATAAATATAAACTTCGCTCTATTACAAGAGGGCATACTACGTCCAAATACCGAGATTCTGGCTTCGCCAGAATGACGACTCGTGGCGGGCCTCACCAGAATGACGACTCGTGGTGGGCCTCGCCAGAATGACGACTTGAGGGTTTTGGCTCTAGCCCACAGGTAAAAACTCTAGGTTAGGAATGGATTGGACTCGCGCTCGTTGCCGATGGTGGTATTGGGGCCGTGGCCGGGGATGACGATGGTCGAGTCTGGCAGTGGGAGCAGCTTGCTGTGGATGGAGCGGAGGAGGGTTGGGCCGTCACCGCCGGGCAGGTCTGTGCGGCCGACGGAGCCGGCGAAGAGGGTGTCGCCGGCGAGGAGGAGGTTCTGCTCCGGGAGATAGAGGCAGACGCTGCCTTGGGTGTGGCCTGGGGTGTAGAGGATGCTGCCGGAGAGGCCCGTGATTTCGATGAGCTTGCCGTCGTCGAGGGTGTCGTCGGGCGGGTGGACTTCAGGGGTGGAGCTGCCGAGCCATCCGGCCTGGACGTCCATCATCTTGACCAGCGGGAGGTCGTTCTGGTTGTAGAGGATGTGCGCGCCGGTGAGGGCCTGGAGGCGCGCGGCACCGGCGATGTGGTCGATGTGCGCGTGGGTGACGAGGATCTGTTTGACGGTGAGATTGTGGCGCTGGAGGACGGCTAGGATGCGCAGAACCTCGTCTCCGGGATCGACGACGATGGCCTCTCCCGATTCCTCGTCGCCGAGGATGGAGCAGTTGCATTGCAGGGCGCCGACGGTGAGGATCTCGTGGATCATGGGGGTTCTGCCTTGGCCGACAGGACTTGCGTTTTTATCTCGAACAGAATTCACAAAGAAGATTTGTTGCTGCACCGAAAGACAAATACAGAGATTCTGGCTGCGCCAGAATGACGACCTTCAGAGGGCTGCGCCAGAATGACGAGCAAGGTGGAGGCTACTTCTTTGGGGCGGACTGCTGGGTTGGTGTGCCGGCGAGGACGGATTTGTCGGCGCGCGAGCGGGAGAGCATGACGGTGAGCGAGATGGAAACGACCATGAAGAGCACCGCGCCCCATGTGGTGAGCTTGGTGAGCAGGTTGGCCGCGCCGCGCGGGCCAAAGGCCGTCTGCGAGCCCTGGCCGCCGAAGGCCCCGGCGAGGTCGGCGGACTTGCCCTGCTGCAGCAGCACAACTCCGATCAGGAACAGACAGATGATGACGTGAACCACTACCAGAAAGATGAGCATGGGGATATTTACGAGTCCTTGGAGATGCAAATACGAGTGTATCACTGGAGGCGTGGGGCGGGCTGAGAGGCACGGATGAGTTAAGATGGTTCGGATGAGTCAACACAGCGCAATTGCACTTCTCTTTCCTGGCCAGGGCTCGCAGTCGGCGGGCATGGGGCGCGATCTTTACGACAACTTTGCCGCAGCGCGCGCGGTCTTCGAGGAGGCCGACGAGGCGCTGGGGTTTGCGCTGTCGAAGGTAATCTTCGAGGGACCTGAGGAGACGCTGCGGCTGACCGAGCACACGCAGCCGGCGATTCTGACCGTGTCTACCGCTGCGGCGCGGTTGCTGACGGCGGCCCTGAAGGAGCGGGGAATCGCGGCGAAGTTTGCGGCGGGACACTCGCTGGGCGAGTACTCGGCGCACGTGGCGGCGGGGACGTTGAGCTTTGCCGATGCGGTGCGCGCGGTGCGGCTGCGCGGGCGATACATGCAGCAGGCGGTCCCGGCGGGCGAGGGAGCGATGGCTGCGATACTGGGACTCGATCCGGAACTGATTCGGGTGATCTGCGAGCAGGTGGAGGACAAGTTGACGCCGCTGCCGGGCGATCCTGAAGTCCTGAACTTTGTGCCGGGAAGCGCGGTGGTGTTGGCGGCGAATTTGAACTCGCCGGGGCAGACGGTGATCTCGGGAGCGAAGGCGGCGGTGGAGCGGGCGGCGGATCTGTGCAAGCAGGCCGGGGCCAAACGCGCAGTGATGCTGCCGGTGAGCGCGCCCTTCCACTGCAAGCTGATGCAGCCGGCGCAGGAATCGCTGGCGCGGGACCTGGCGGAGCTTGAGTTTCGCGATCCGGCATTTCCGGTGGCGGCGAATGTGAGCGCGACGCTGATTGCGACGGGCGATGCAGCGCGTTCGGCGCTCGTCGAGCAGGTGACCGGAGCCGTGCGCTGGGTCGAGTGCATCGAATTGCTGACCGCACAAGGAGCGACGCAGTTTGTCGAGGTTGGGCCGGGACGTGTGCTGAGCGGGCTGCTAAAGCAGATTCAGGGCAAGGACGCGGCGGCGGCGCTGAATGTGGAGGATTCGGCTTCGCTAGAGAAGACACTGGCGGGGCTTGCTGTAGATTCCCTCAGGGGCTAAAGCCCGGTTTATTTCTGACTCAAGCGGACGGGCTGAAGCCCGTCCCTTTCAACGCAATATCGAGACTTCAAAGCAGGGTTGGTTCAACGGAGGATGCAGATGCAGATTGGCGATGTGGTTGCGGACTTTACGCTGTTGAACCAGGACGGGGTGAGCATTTCGCTGCGGAGTTTGAAGGCGAAGCCGGTGGTGCTGTTCTTCTATCCGCGGGCCGATACGCCGGGCTGCACGCTGGAGTCGTGCGGGTTCCGCGACATCTTTGCGAAGTTCAAGAAGGCGGGGATTGTGGTGCTGGGGATCTCGCGCGATACGGTGGCGAAGCAGAAAAAATTTAAAGACAAGTACGAATTGCCGTATGACCTGCTGGCCGATCCGGAGATGGAGTTGATTAAACGATACGGGCTGCTGAAGGAGAAACAGATGTACGGCAAGCCGGTGACGGGCGTGGAGAGGACGACATATCTGATCTCGGCGGACGAGGGGAAGGGGCAACGGCTGCTGCATGTCTTCGCCAAGGTGACTCCGGCGGGACATGCGGAGGAGGTTTTTGCTCTGCTGAAGGCAGGCGTGGCAGGGAAGGGCTGAGATGCCGGGAGCGATTGCGGAGGTTGCGGCTTGTGCGGCGCTGGGGCTGGCGGCGGGCGGCTTCGCGTATGCGTCGCTGTGGCCGACTTCGCAGATCTTCGGGCGGGCGGTGATCGCGGGTGAGGACAGGGACGAGGTTGCGCTGACATTCGACGACGGGCCGAACGATGCGGCCACTCCACAGTTGCTGGAGGTGCTGGCGCGGCATGAGGTTCGCGCGACATTTTTCAACAAGGGGGACTTTGCGCGTGCAAGGCCGGAGATCGTAAGGCATGTGGTGGCTGCGGGACACTTGGTGGGCAACCACTCGATGAGCCATCCGAGGCTGGCGATGCAATCGGCGGCGCGGATACGGCAGGAGCTGGGGGATTGCAATGCGCTGCTGGAAGACATAACGGGGCTGGCGGTGAAGTTCTTTCGTCCGCCGTTCGGAGCGCGGCGGCCATACGTACTGCGCGCGGCGCGGGAGCTGGGACTGACGCCGGTGCTGTGGAATGTGACGGGCCACGACTGGGACCCGATTGGGGCGGATGGGATTCTGGGCAATCTGGAGAACGGGATTGCGCGGAATCGGCGCGGCGGGCGTGGATCGAACCTGCTGCTGCACGATGGAGGGCATCGCGGGATGGGCGCGGCACGGATGGATACGGTGCGGGCGGTGGACCGGCTGCTGGCGACAAGACGAGGGACGGCGACGCGGTTTGTTACGGTGGATGCCTGGACGACGGCGGCGACGTGACTTTCTTGCGCGTTCTTGATTGCTTTGCAATCAAGAACGCGCAGTCAAAAGAGGAGTGCGCTCTTCGGCACGCGTGAACGCGTGCCCTTCCGGCGATTAGGGGTTCGGACGCGAAACGCGTGCCCTTCCGGGCCCACCCATCGCGATAAGGCCGCGATGGATGGGGCACCCGGCTGTATGGATTGGGCAGCCGGATGGACACGGTACGGTTGAGAGTTACACTGCGATCAAGGCATTACAGCCGTTCACCGCGCATTTCTACAGTTCACCGTAAGGGACTACGAAAGAGTTCGACATGAACCAGATCACAGTTGACCGAAGCCTGTGCAAGAGAGACGGCGTATGCGTGGATGTTTGCCCGTCGCGAACGCTTGCGCTCAATGAGGAAGGATTTCCCGAGGAGGTTTCCGATTCAGAGGACAGGTGCATTCTCTGCGGCCAATGCGTTGCCGTGTGCGCCAGTCATGCTTTGACTCACAGCGGGCTGCCGGAGGGAGGTTTTCTCCCTATGCCGAAGGAACTGCCGACTGCGGCGATGATGGACGGTTTCCTGATGGGTCGACGGTCTGTGCGGAACTTTAAAGACCGGCCTGTTGCCAGAGAGACACTGGAGGAGCTGCTCGACGTGGCACGGCGCGCTCCAACGGCTTCCAATTCCCAGAAGCTGCACTGGATTGTAGTGGTGGATGCGGCAAAGGTACATGCGTTATCTGAGGAGGCGGTGAACTGGATACGGAGTTCAGGCAGCGGTACGGCGATGTTGAAGTCATGGGAAAGTGGATATGACTTTGTCTTGCGTGGCGCTCCCACAGTCGTCGTGGCCTGCGCGCCGGCGGAGTATGGCTGGGGGAAGCAGGATTGCGCCATCGCGCTGACTTTTCTTGAACTGGCGGCAGAGACACGCGGCCTGGGCGCCTGTTGGGCGGGTTACCTGACACGGATTGCGGCCGTTCATGCTCCACTTCGACAGGCATTGTCGGTTCCGGAGGGGTACGTTGTATGCGGCGGCCTGATGCTGGGTGAGCGCAAGTACTTGTATCGGCGGATCCCTCCCAGAAAACCACTCAGCGTGCAATGGATCTAGGGAAGGTCTGCACAAGTGTTCGAGATTCCCTCAGTGGCTAAAGCCACATTGGAAACAGGTCGCCTGCGGCGGGACTCAAGTCCCGCCCTTTCAAAACGAGGACTTATTCAGAGATTTCCTAGGTGTGAGCCGTTCGTGCGTCCCACTCATTGCGTGAGACAAGAGCGCGATGAATGGGGCACCGGGCCCCACCTTAGCCGCGATAAAACTGCGGCGAAGATGGGGCACCCGGCTTACTCGCGCTTCGTCTGGCGTGGTAAAATCGGACGTTGCCTGGGGCTTGCGGCGCGTTGTGGTTTGCGCGGAGAACGGCTCGCTGAACCAGCCAGATAGCAAAATCGAGAGATGCGAGGGAAGACATGTCAGGCCATTCGAAGTGGGCGACCATCAAGCATAAGAAGGGCGCGACCGACGCCAAGCGTGGGAAGATTTTCACGCAACTGATCAAGGAAATCACCATTGCGGCGAAGGGCGGCGGGGGCGATCCGGACGGCAACCCGCGACTGAGGACGGCGATTCTGGCGGCCAAGGCGGAGAATATGCCCGCCGAGAACATCAAACGCGCCATACAGCGCGGTACGGGCGAGCTGGAAGGACTCTCGTACGAGGAGATTCTGTACGAGGGCTATGGGCCGGGCGGCGTGGCGATCATGGTGCAGGTTCTGACGGACAACAAGAACCGGGCGGTGAGCGAGATCCGGCACGCGTTCCAGAAGAACAACGGAAACCTGGGCGAGTCAGGGTCGGTGAGCTACCTGTTCAGTAAGAAGGGCGTGATCGCGGTTGAGAAGGCGAAGGTGAACGAGGACAAGCTGACCGAGATCGCGCTAGAGGCGGGAGCGGACGACCTGTCGGACGAGGGCGAGACGTGGGAGGTGGTGACCGGGCCGAAGGAGTTCGACGCGGTGCTGGAGGCGATCAAGGCGGCGGGGATCACGCCGGAGTACGCTGAGGTGACGATGGTGGCATCGACCCAGCAGAGGCTGGAAGGGAACCAGGCGACCGCGATGATGCGATTGCTGGAGGTTCTGGAAGACCTGGACGATACGCAGAATGTGTACACAAACTTCGATATGGACGAGGCCACGATGGCGGCGAACGCCGGATAAAAGCTGGGCGGCGAGTATTCTTCGAGAGGCCGCCGGAACGCCGGCGGCTTTCTTCTGTGCGTAATATCAAGCATCCTGTGTCTCACGTTTGCTGAAGTATAGGACGGGCCTTCAGCCCTTTGTTTTGTCTTCGAATGCAAACCTGGGGCGTTGCCCCAGGCTAATATAGAGCGGGCCTTCGGCCCTTGGTGCAAGGAACGGAGCAAGTCTTTGACGGCTACGAGAATTTTTTTGAGGCTTGGGATTGCGCTGGCGCTGCTGAGTTGCGCGGCGGGGGCGCAGTCCAATTCGAGTGGGACGAATGTTGCGATCACCAACCCAGTTCAGCAGGAAATGAGGCCTTTCAACTTTGGCGGGCTGATGCAGAGCGGATTTGGCGTGACGGAAGACCGCGGGGGATTCAAGTTTCTGATGGCGGGGATTCATGCGGGCAAGGTGCTGTCTGGAATGCATGGGCGGGGGATGGTGCGCGGCAACTTTGAGTACGCGGCGGAGGCGTTTCCGTTCTGGCAGTCGTATACGCCGACCACGCAGCGGCAGAACTGCGTGGCTGCGGCCGGGCCGATTGGTGGCGTGGGGGCACAGTGCTCCGCGCCATTCACCATTGGCGGGACGTTTACTGGCGTGAGCATTACGCCGATCATCCTGCGCTGGAACTTTGCCGGGACGCGGCGGTTTGCGCCGTGGGTGCAGGGCGCGGGCGGGCTACTGTGGACGAACCACAAGTATCCGGCGTTCGGCGGGCTGCCATTGACTAGCTCGGCAGGCTTCAGCTATAGCACGCTGGGCGACAACGGGCCGAACGACGAGACCAGCGTGTGGAACTTTACGCCGCAGTTTGGGGTGGGAGTGCATTATTTTACGCGGGCGAACCGGTCGATCGATCTGGGGGCGAACGCAATCCACATATCGAGCGCGTCGCTGGGAGATAAAAATCCTGGGGTGAACGCGAGCGTACAGTTCACGTTGGGCTACAGTTGGTGGAAGTGAGATTATGCCGGCGAGTCTGAATCCGAATGCGGTGATTGAGTGCGTGCCGAACTTCTCCGAGGGCAGGGACGAGGGGAAGGTCGCGTCGATTGTGGCGGCGATGCAGATGGAGGGAGTGCGCCTGCTGGACTGGTCGCTGGATCGTGCGCACAACCGGAGCGTGGTGACGATTGCGGGGACTCCGGCGGGGGTTTTTGAGTCGGCGGTGCGCGGAGTTGGACGGGCGGCGCAACTGATCGATCTGAACAAGCAGAAGGGAGAGCATCCACGGATTGGCGCTGCGGACGTGGTGCCGTTTGTGCCGGTGAGCGGGGCGTCACTGGCGGAGTGCGCGATGCTGGCGCGGCAGGCGGGACTGGAGATATGGCGGCGGTTCGGGGTCCCGGTGTATTTTTACGAGGCAGCAGCGGCACGGCCGGACCGGGTGAATCTGGAGGACGTGCGGCGGGGCCAGTTCGAGGGACTGCTGGAGACGGCGCACCGCGATACGGCGCGGCGGCCCGACGTTGGCGGGCCGGAGATCCACCCGACGGCCGGAGCCAGCGCGGTGGGCGCGCGGCGGTTTCTGATTGCGTACAACATTTATCTGAATTCGCCGAAGACGGGGGTTCAGGGCGGGAGCGGGTTGCCACAGGCCGCGCAGGCGGACATTGCGGCGGCGCGGGCCGTAGCGCGGGCGATTCGCGCCTCAGCGGGCGGGATGCACGGGGTGAAGGCGATCGGGGTGAGTGTGAATGGGCGCGCGCAGGTGAGCATGAACATTACGGACTTCCGGGCCACGCCGATGGCGCGAGTGCATGACGCGGTGCATGAGCTGGCGCGCAAGCACGGGGCGGTTGCGGCCGAGGGCGAGATTATTGGGCTGATTCCGCAGGAGGCGTACGACGCGGAGGCGGCGTGGCTGCGCGAGATCCCGAACTTCGATGCGGAGAACAAAGTGCTGGAACACATGCTGGAGCACCCGCTGGCGTGGCCCACGGGTTGAGGAAGACGGTAGTTTGTGGGAGAACGGTTCGATCGGTTGCGGCGGCGCGGACGGCTTCGGGGTCCTTCGGCTAACCTTTTTGCAATCTGACCGTCAAGTAATGGACTGGTACTTGCCTCGATCTCTGATTCAGAGAACAATAGAACAGTTGTGCCGAGGGCGGGAACCGCAGTCGGCAATGCAACGACCAACGATGTACTGGAGTGTAATGTGCGTATTTTTGTATCCGAGTTTCGATCCAAATTCAACCGGCAGGGCAGAGTGAAGCTGGCGATGGCTGCCTCGCTGACGGTGCTGCTGCTGCTGTGGACGCCGTTTACCCAGGCGGAACAGCTTTCGAGCGACGCCAAGGCTTCGATTCCGCACGATGTTCAACAGATCATCATGGTGGACTACCGCGCGATGCAGAACTCGCCGGCCGCGATGAGCCTGAAGGAACGCGTGATGCCTCCCGAGCTGAAACGGTTGGAGGTGTCACTGATGCAATCCGGACTGAAGGTGGACACGGACACCGATGCGCTGGCCTTTGTGGCCTTCCGCACACCGAATCCCGACGGCAAGGGCTCTGAAGTGGAGCGGATTGTAGGAATCGCGCAGGGGCAATTCCATACCCACGACATTCTGGCGAACTTTACCAGGAACAAGACCAAGCCGGTGGTTGTACGCAATAACGACATCTATCCCATGGGCACGAGCGGGCTGAGCGTGGTCTTTCTGAACCAGACCACGATGGTCTTCGGAGATAAGGACGCGATCAAGGCTGCAGTGGACTCGCGGGACGGATTTGCGCCGAACTTTATGACCGACAGCGAGCTGGTTGGCGACATGGTTGCGGTTGACAGCCACACGATCTGGAGCCTGCTGGACGCCAAGGGCACGCAGACCATGATGCGGAATGTGCTGGGCACGGCGTCGCAGCTTGCCGACTATGACACGGTGAAGAACCGGATGAAGAGTTCGCGGTACACCATGGACTTTGCGAACGGGGTGAAGTTCAACATGGCTGTCAGCATGTCTGACACCTTTACCGCGGCCACCTGCGCGAAACTGTTGCAGGGGTTGCAACTGCTGAAGAAGCAGCAGGGGACGCCACTGGAGAGGACCGCGCTGGACCAGACGAACATCGACTCCGGTTCGGGTACGCTCACGGTCGCCTACTCTTCCTCCGACGATCAGTTTGACAAGCTGCTTGGATCGCCCCTGTTCCAGACGGTGGTGAAGTAAGCGGCGAAAGAATTTTTTGCATTATGAAACGGCCCGGACCGGGCAAGGTCCGGGCCGTTTTATTTTGTCGAGCGGGCCGAGGGCTGGGGCGTATCTACATCCAGAGGAGCAGAACGGCGAAATTGTTGGTTGAAAATTGGCCGAGGATCGTGGCACGACAGGCTGGTTCGGGGTTCCTTCGGCAAGCTCAGGACAGGCTCTTCGACTCCGCCTCCCGCGATACGACTGCGGGAGGCCCCGCTCAGGATGACAATCTAATTTATTATTCAACAACTTACGCCTGAACTAAAGATCGATACGGACTCGGGAAGGTCTGCACAAGGGTCTGGCATTCCCTCGAGGGCTAAAGCCCCATTGATTTAGTGGCTCTTACGGACGGGCTGAAGCCCGTCCCTTTCAAAGCATGGACTTGTGCAGAGATTTCCTGGATGTCGCGCGGTTCGCGGATGGCCAGAGATACGGTGAAAGGCGAGTTGCGGAAGGCGTAGGTTCTGCGCATCCTGAGGCTGCACCCATTGGGTGGGTTGCGGTCTGGCGCACACGCGCGGGAGATTGCCGGCACGGAGAGGCCGGAGGTTGAGGCCGTGGCCCCCAGCGCGCCCTTCCATCCACCGGCGATCATGTTGCACAGCTCGCCGATAGCGTCTTCGATCAACGCGTCCTCCCAGTCGTCTTCGGAGCCGAGGAAGGCATCGGTCAATTTTTTGGCGGTTGCCTGGGGCAACTCGACCAGACACTGTGCGTCAATGGCGCCCGAGAGCAGGATCTCTGCCGCGATGTCGATTTCGGCGGCGGCAGCGGCATCTTCCACCACTTCGCAGCTTTGCCGCAGCATGATGTTGAAGACATCCACGACGACGCCGTCGAGTTGCTCGATCCATCGGGTGTCTATGCAATGATCGGCCATCATGGCTGAGTGCCTCCCATGGCCGAGGGTGGAGGTGCGACAGGCGGGAGCAGGGACTGGATGCAGGACTTAATCCGCTCCAGGGTGAAGGGCTTCGAGATGTATCCCTGCGCGCCGGCGGCCACCGCCTGGAGCACCTGGGGATCGGTGGCGTCGGCGGTAATCATCACCAGGGGGACACCCGGAGCAAGGTTGCGCCGCTGTTTTTCCAGCAGGAAATCGAGACCGTTCATCTCCGGCATGTGTACATCGCAGAGGATGAGATTGAGTGGCTGGTTTTCGGTCGCGGATTGTTCGAGCGCCGCCAGACCCTCCACGCCGTTGGCGGCGTGCAAGACCCCGGCCAGGTCCAGATTGGAGTGGCGAAGCACGCTCTCCAGGATTCTGCGCATAACGACTGAATCATCGACGATCAGGACTCTTACGCTCATGCTGTTCAATTCAACCTCAGAGCGTCTATCGGCATGAGAGCCGGAGGCGTGAGGGGAGGTTGTTGATTGTTGGTTGTGAGCGGTGAGTCTGAGACCCAACCATTCCTCTCCAGGCAGAGCACTATTGTCAAAGGTATAGACCGTGGCAGCGCGAGTTAAATACGGAGATTCTGGCTTCGCCAGAATGACGATCCAAATTTTATTGCTTGCTACTGGGCGGGAAAGGGAACGAAGCTGGCGGCGCAGGCGGGGAGGGTGCCGCTGACTTCCTTGCCGGTGACGGTGGAGTCGTCTCCGGTGAAGATGGGGTTGACGGGGCCGGGACCGAAGGTGAGGTCGGTGTGAATGGCCTGGGCCTTGTAGCGGGTGGGGCCATCGACAAGCAGGACGCCGTCGAGGGTGACGCCGATGCGGTGTGTGCGATCGAAGCCGTTGAACTGGAGCTTGCCACCGCCGGAGATGCGGACGTTGCGCAGGGTGATGTTCTGGTAGACGGGGAGGAGCTGGACGCCCTTGCCGGGGAAAGAGTATGCGGTGTCGAAGAGGATGGGGTATTTGGAGTTTCGGATGCAGATGTTGTCGTAGAGGACGTCCTCGACCAAGCCTCCTTTAGCGGGGCTGGACTTGATGCGGATGCCGTTGTCTGGGCCGTCGAGAGAGAGGTTGCGGACAAGGATGGAACTGACTCCTCCGTTGGTTTCGCTTCCGATGGACATTCCGTGGCCTGAGTAGAAGTGGTTGTCGAGGACACTCATGTTGGTGGTGGGGCCGTCGCCGGCCTTGATGGCGACGTTGTCGTCTCCGGTGCGGATGAAGGAGTGGGTGATGGTGATGTTGCGGGACTGCGCGGGGTCGATGCCGTCTGTGTTGCGCGCGGTGCTGGGGGTGTCGATCTTGACGCCCCAGACGGTGAGGCCGTCACCGCGGTGGAAGGAGAGGTGGAAGTTGGGGGAATTTTTCAGGGTGATGCGGTAGAGAATGAAGTCGTCGGTGAGGTCGGTGTCGATGAGGCGGGGAACCTGCTGGCGGCCGGCGGTGCGGGCGTCTTCGGCGAGGTCCCACCAGGACTTGGCAGAGGGATGGCCGTCGAGGATGATCCTGGCCCCGCCCTGACCGTCGATGACGCCATCCCCCATGATGGCGGAGCCGGTGGCGCCGCGGGCGGCGATGAGTGGATGGCAGCCGGAGGGGGCGTCGCTGACCAGGCCACAGGAGCCTTCGGAAATCTCGTAGTCTGTGGGATTGCGCGAGGCGTAGAGGGTGACGGATTTGTCGATGAGCAGGGTGACGCCGGGACGCAGGGCGATGGGGCCGGAGAGGAATGCGGTGTTTGCGGCGTCGGGTGCGAGCTCGACGGCGTGGGATTTGGGGCAGTGGTCAAGGGCCTGCTGGATGCGAATGGCGTCGTTGCTGTTGGCGCGGGATTCGATGGAGCCGCTGGTGGCCTGGGCGGTGGTGAAGGAGGCCTTCAGCGTGACACAGGCGGGAGGGATGACGGGCTCGGTGACCTGGCGCGTGTCCTGCGCACGCAGGAAAGCGCTGGCGGCGATTGCCGCGACTGTGAGAAGGAATGCAAATGCAGAGGGCTTCATGCTGCTCCATTGCGATCGGCGGCGCTTGCGCCCGGCTTGCCGAGGAATCGGAAGGGGTTTAGACCGACCGAGATCATTCTACGTGGGTTTGCAGGGGGTAGGATATTTCAAGCTAACAATTGAGTGCGGATTGCGATGGGGAAGCAACGACGGCCATGAGTTCATCTGACATGAATTCGACTGGGATCAATTCGAGCGAGAAGCGGGCAAGCTGTTTTGGGCCATTCCGCTACGACTGGGAGCAGCGGCTGCTGTTTCGCGAGGGCGAGACCGTGCCGTTGGCCCCCAAGGTGGCGGAGACGCTGCGCGTGCTGCTGGAACGGCACGGGACAGTGGTGGAGAAGGCCGAGCTGATGCGCGAGGTTTGGCCGGACACGACCGTGGAAGAGATTGGGCTGGCGCGGAACATCTCTCAGTTGCGCAAGGCTCTGGGCGACGAGAACGAGGCTGGCAAGTACATCGAGACGCTTCCCAAGCGGGGATACAGGTTTGTGGGCGATGTGGAGATGGAGGACGGCGGGCCGGCGCGGGCGAAGGCAGGAGCGCTGTGGGCGCGGCGGGTCCGCGGGATTTTGCTGGCGGGGGTTGCGGTGTGCGTGGTGCTGGCGGTGGTGTACTGGCAGTTCTACCGGCCGTCGCGGTATCTTTCATCAGGCGATGGGATTGCGAACATCGCGGTGGTGCCGTTCGAGTGCCTGAGCCCGGAGCTGGACTGCGGGACGTTTCCTCACGGGCTGAACGATCTGCTGGTGGCCGATCTGTCGCAGATCGACGGGGTGCATGTACTTTCTCCGTCTACGGTGCGGAGCTATCAACGGGGCAGGTTGTCGATGCCGTTTATGGCGCGGCTGCTGGGGATGGATGTGATGCTGGATGGGACGGTGCAGCGGGCGGGTGAGCAGGTGCGGGTGACGGCCCGGCTGGTGGATGTGCATAGCGCGAAGCTGGTGTGGTCGGACAGCTACGAGTATCCGGCGCAGCAGTTGGCAGAGGCGCAGGAGCTGGCGGCGCGGGATATTGCGGCGCAGGTGGGGGCGCGTCTGGCGGTTCAAAAGCAGGTTCCTCCGCCAAGTCACTGATTTCATTGAGACTCGAAGTTAAGGAAGATTCCTTCAACGATTCCGCAGCAATTGCGAAGCTCTATTCTCGGCGCGGCTGCGCGATAGTGAAGCGTGCGGACGAGTGGTTCGCGGGCTGAGAGGCTGAGATGAAACGAATTTTGCGGATGGGGTTGGTTGCGGTACTGGTCGCCGCTCAGTGTGGAACGGCGCAAACG
>Ga0181529_10002775_pt1 | contig 20506 bp, 17 predicted proteins | sample PEATcosm2014_Bin_36_FD_119763 | JGI IMG/M metagenome (GOLD analysis project Ga0181529, IMG submission 119763) | Peatland microbial communities from MTU Mesocosm Facility, Houghton, MI, USA - PEATcosm2014_Bin10_30_metaG | ecosystem: Environmental > Terrestrial > Soil > Wetlands > Peat | place... | reverse complement strand
CTAGCAGAGTCAGTAGCCGTGTAACGGGTGCTTGTTTGCAGCGGAAACGAAAGCGGCTCAGAAATGGGCCGCTATTTTTATGCAATTCGTACACAGGAGGCGGTGCCATTTGGCTCGGAGTAGAGTCGTATAGAGAGGTTGTAAAGGGACGGATGAAGATGGGTTTGCTTCGGCGAATGGCGGCGGTGTTGGGTCTGTTGGCGCTGGTTTGGACAACGGGATGCGCGGGGTTCTGGGTCGCGGTGAACAAGTCGAACAACGGCGGCAACACGGCGAACGATTATGTGTACGTTGCGAATCCGAATGGGTCCGCGACCGCGGCCACACTGGCCGGCTTTGCGGTGGGTGCCGGGACACTGACCGCTGTACCTGGCTCACCCTACACGCTGGGGTTCACACCGACGTCGGTAGCGATAAACCCGGCGGACTCGATTGTGTTTGTCTCAGGCCACACCAGTACAGGCGTTGGGGTGATCTATGCGTTTTCGATCGGCACCGGCGGGGGATTGAGCGCTCTCAATAACGGCTATGCGTTGAGCTCTGCTGGAGAAGAGATTTCCATGGATATTTCGCCGGATGGACAGTGGTTGATGGGACTGAATGCCAACAACACGTCCTTGGACGAGTACGGAATTGCATACAACACAAGCACGCAGGCGCTATCGCTGTCTGGACCATCGTCGATGCCCTATTACAATTTGGTGACGGGAACGATCAGCGCCAGCCAGGTAAAGGTTGCGCCGGACGGAGATTTCGTCTTTGCCTCATTGGGGACAGCGGGCGACCTGGTGTATCAACTGAATACATCGACGGGAGTACTAACGGCCCTTAGCCCGTTGCCGCCGATCTCAACCACTACCAGCGACAACGCGCTGGCGGTGAGTTCCGGCAGCTCGTATCTGTACATTGCGAGAAGTGGCACGAATGGAGGTCTGGCGGTGTACACAATCAGTTCCACAGGCGCGCTGCAAGAAGTGACCGGCTCTCCCTTGGCGACCGGGAGTCAGCCGACTTCAGTGGTTGTCAACAAGGCTGGAACGGACATCTATGTCGCCAATCAGAACAGTGGAACCATTTCACAGTATGGTGTAGTGACCAGCACGGGCGCAGTGTCTCCGCTGAGTCCTGCTACAGTTTCGGCGGTGTCGGCGCCGTGGGCGATGGCGGTAGATAATAGTGGAGATTACCTGCTGTCGATCTCCGAGGCCGGGAGTCCCGATTTGACGATGTACAGCGACTCCGCAGGCACCCTGACTTTTTCCACGTCGACCCCAACGGGGAATGGAGTCATAGGGCCGGTTGCGATTGCCGCGACCCACTGAAGCAACGATCTGCCGGGATTGGGCGGATTGCATCGACGCGAATGGGCAGGCTGCAGGTCGAGGCTGCGCAGTTCACCTGACTACGCAGTAATTAACCTAGACAAAGCGCAGGCTTGGTATGGGGCCAATAAAAAACCCACATCCAATGCTGGGATGTGGGTTTTCCACTCTTGGTTGCGATGAATTGCATGACGTAGCGGAGTCACGCGATCATCAGGAACTAGACAACGTTGATCTTGCCGTTCACTCCCACAAAGTAGAATCCGCCCTTAGCGATACCTGGCGTCGCATTGGCATACAGCGCCGCAAGTACCTGTGAGAAGGTACGTGCTATGGCGAAGCCCGGGGGGTTGGTTCCGCTGCTGTTGTTTGCGCCTGTCGTATTGAAGAAGGCTTGATTCGCCGCAGGCGTGAGGGTTGGAGAGGGCGCCGGGCCAGCCGCGGCAAGGGCCGCGGTTCCAGGATCGGCTGGAGCGACATCCAAGGGGTCGGTGAGGATGACGCTGGCCGTGGAACTGGCGGTTGCTGTGGCGGGCTGCGAAATGGTGATGATGCTTTGTCCGGTAGTGATGGTCTCCGTTGTGGGGAAGGTAAGGGTTACGATTGCGGGAGTGGAGAGGGGCACGTTGGTGCCGCTTGCAGTGGCGGGCTGCGAGAGCGTGATGGTGTAGGGCGGCACGGTGAGGGTCTCAATCGCGGTGAAGGTGACGGTTTCCGGTACGCCGGTGATAGTGACTGTCTCTGTTGCGGTGATGGTGAGAGGCTCCCCTATCTGGGTGAAGGTGATGGTTCCTGTCGAGTTGATAGTGAGGGTCTCTGCAGTAATGCTAGAGGCGGTGGCGGCACTCGAAATAATTATGGTGGAGGCGCCGCTGATCGAAGTTACGGTCGTCCCGGCCGGGATGCCAGTCCCGGAGATAAGTTGGCCGGTTGAAATCCCGGTGAGGCTCGACACTGACGTGATGGATGTGCTGCCGGAGGTGACGATGCCGGTGGGTGTGACCGTGCTGGCAGCAGTGGTGGCGGTGGCGTTAGCCGACATAACGATGGTGGTGCCGCTGGCCGAAACCACGATAGCTCCCGACGGAATGCCGGTTCCGCCGATAAGTTGGCCAGGTGTAACCCCGGTGAGGCTCGCCACAGCCGTGATGTTCGCGCTGCCTGTAGTGACGTTGCCGGTGGTTGTGAAAACGGTCTCAGTGGAAGAGGAGGAAGCGGTGGGGAAATTCGAGATAACGATGTTGTTGGCGGTGGACGAAACGACGGTAGTCCCCGCCGGGATGCCCGCTCCGGAGATGGTTTGGCCGGTTGTCACATCGGTGAGGCTCAACGCGGAGGTGATGGTCGTACTGCCGGCGGTCACGACTCCGAAGACTGTGAAAGAACTGGTTAGAGTGGCGGCATTCGACATAACGATGGTAGAGACGCCGCTGGTCGATACGACGGTGGTCCCCGCCGGGATGCCGGTCCCGCTGAGGGCTAGGCCGGGCACCACATTGGCGAGGCTCGATACTCCCGTGATGGAGGTGCTGCCGGAGGTAATGAGGCCAGTGAATGTGCTCGAGCTGTTTCCGCTGGCGGTCTTCGACATCACGACGGTGAACGGAGCCGAGGAGCCGATGGTCGAAGCGATGGTGGCTCCCGACTGAATACCTGTTCCGGAGATGGCTTGTCCTACCAGTACCCCGGAGAGGCTGGCCACTCCCGTGATGTTCGCGCTGCCGGAGGTGACGCTACCGAGGAACGTGCTGGTGCTGTTAGCTGTGGCGGCTGCCGAGAGCGTAATGGTGTTGGCAGTGAATGACGAGATGGTGGCTCCCGAGGGGATGCCTGTCCCGGATATGGGTTGTCCAGCTACGAGTGCGGTGGTGTTCGACACATTCGAGATCGTCTTGCTGCCGGTGGTGACGAGACCGGTTATAAAGCTAGAACCGGTACCTAGCACGGTAGTGCCCGCGGGGATGCCAGTTCCTGTGATGGGTTGTCCTGTTATGACTCCGGCGGTACCGGCGGCGTCCGCTCCCGCAAGCGTAACGACGGAGCTACCTGCGGTGAGATTGCCGTTAAGGGAGGCGACTACGCTGGAGGCGGTAGCAGGTACGCTCATCGTGATGGTGTTGCCACTGGTCGTAGAGGAGGTCGCAGTGATGGTAGTGCCTGCGGGGATGCCAGTGCCACTTCCCGTGATGGTCTGTCCGAGGACGACTGAACTGATGCTCGACACTGTATTGATGATGTTGCTGCCGGAGACGGTAATTCCAGTAGCGGTGGCGGTGCTATTTGCGGTGGCGTTCGCGCTCATGGTGACAGTGGTGACGCCGACATTTGTGATGACCGTATTGGTCGGGATTCCGGTGCCAGTGAGGGGTTGACCGATGGCTGCCTGAGATACGGAGGTTACCGATGTGAGAATAGCGCTGCCGTTGGTTGCAATGGCGCCGAATGTCGCGCTGACCTTACTGGACTGAGAGACGATGGTGGTATTGGCAGGAATGCCGGTGCCCAGAATGTTGGCACCGTTGAGGATGTTGGCGGAGAGAGTGCCGATGGCGAGAACTGAGGCGCTGCCCGACGTGGTGCCCACCTGGAGTGTGGTGGTGAGCTGAGTCCTTTGATAGGGTGCAGCGGTCTGGATGCTAAGCAGGCGCAGTGCGGAGGCGTGCATGCCGCTGATGGCCAAGCACTGGGTGGCGAGAGCGAGGTTGGCCCCGGAGAGATACGTGAGCGCGCCGGTAAAGGCCGTGACACTGACGTCTTCCAGCATACGGGCCTGCGAGATGGCCTGGGCTGCGGTGAAAGTCTGCGCGGCGGTGTTGTTGCCCTGGCCCCCTAGGCTGAGGGTCGGTCTGGGCACAACAGGGGTGGTTTGCAGCGTGAGCGACCCTGCGATGAGATTGCGCAGATCAATCACTTGATTGAGATCGTCGTAGTACATCTCGTTGAATAGGTCGGTGATCTGCGACGTGGAGAAGCTGACCTTGGAGGGCGTGTTGTAGACCGCTCCCGAGCTAAGGGTGGCATAGGTAGTGCCGGGAAGATCTGCGCCCTGTGTGAGGTAGGAATAGAAGGTCGCCGTCAGGTACTTGATATTAAGCAGGTAGTTGAGGATATCGACCTGCTGATATCCGTTGGGAATGGGTTGCTGAGCGTGCGCAACTGGACCCAACTCCAATCCCGTGCCAGCAGCAACGCCCGCCACTCCGAGGCCAGTCATGAAATGCCTGCGACTCAGTGCAACTCCGGATGTGATTTTCTTGAGATTCTCGACCGTTGCCGCGGGATCGAGGACTTCGATGTCATTGCTGGCCATTTCGTTGGCCTCCTTGTCAGTAGTCTTGCGAGATGTGCGAAGAGATTGAGTCATAATGGAATGCGATTGCCGCGTCGAGTACAGATACGTGGTTGTCTTTCCAAGGCTTATATGGTTGAGATTGCTCCGTTCACTCCGTTGGGGAAGAAGCCGCCAGAAGCGGTCCCGGCAGCTGCAGGTTTGACAACGGCGCCGTAGAGGACCGCGAGAACCTGTGATGTGGAGCGGGAGTATGCAAGACCTTGGGTTGTGTTAGTGGAGGCGATCACTCCGCCGGTACTGGAGAAGAATGCGCCATTGGCGGATGGGCCGGCAGCTGCCGTGGTCGCGGTACCCGGATCGTAGGGCGGCACATCCAGGCCATCTCCGGGATTGATGTAGGTTATAAGAGTGGTGTTCTGAATGCTGAGCAGACGTAGCGCACCAGCATGGAAGCTTTCGGCACCCAGGGTCTGCGCCGCATAGGTGGCGTTGCTGGTGGTGAGTCCCGGGATGGAGCCCGCGAATGCGGTGACTCCGACATCTTCCAGCAGCCTGGCGATGGAGAGGGCATTGGACGGTGTAATTGCGCCGTAGGCGGCAAGATTGATCGCCGGCCTGGGTACGACCGCAGAGCCGAGGACGTCTTGAAGATACGTCACATGGTTGATCTCATCGTAATAGATCTCATTGAGCAGATCGATCATCTGCTGAGTGATCGTATTGGCGGTAGTCCCTGTGACCGTCAGCATGGCAGGCGCGCCTGAGATAGCTCCACTGCCTGCCGTAAGCGAGGACGGCAGGTCTACCCCCTGCGTGAGATAGGAGTAGAAGGTGGCCTGTAGGTACTCGATATTGAGGGCGAATGCCAGGATGTTGGACTGGGCCACTCCAGAAGTGTTCACTGCCACGGTACTGGTGGAGGCATTGGTGCAACCCGATATCAAGGCAGCAGCGCCAGCCGCGGCTCCAGCCATCCCGATGGTCGAGATGAAGCGCCTGCGATTCAGAGCGCGGTCAGCCGCGATCTTGTTGATCTTATCGACCGTTGCCGTCGGGTCGAAGTTTTCGATTTCAGTACTGGCCATTGTGTGGGCCTCCTTACCAGTTGACGTGTTATGTGAACGATCCGATTGCGCGATGGACGGAGTTGGATTCCGGGTATGGATTGAAGTGGTTTCCTGTATTGGTTTTGTTTCCGTACGCAACTGTATGCGCAAGAGGGCACTTCGCGCAAGACTGTAATTTAAGGTATGGAATGCGAACTGGCAACAGAGGTCGATTTTGCCTTCTTCGGGGTATAGAAAAAAGCGTAAATGGGCGGATTTTTCTAGGAAAACGGCCATTTTATGAGCCGGGTGCGCCCCTCCGGGCCGGAGAGCGGTCCACGGTGGCATTTTGCCCTGTATGCTGGAAAATGTGCCGGACACGCCCCCCAGCCCGCCCAAATTTTTCCCGCGGCCGAATTTTGCGCGGTTCCGCTGCCTTGGATTGAGCGGGCCGGACGCGGGGCACCACTTCTGCGGTCACGATCTTGTAGCCAGCTTTATGGCGACATGGCTGTGCGTTGCGATGATGAGCGGATGCGGTCGTCTGCGCTCCAGACCGGATGCCGAATACGTTTACGTAACGGCCAAACAGACGTTCCTTCGCGATCGTGTGGCGGCTGTCTCCAACCGCACAGCGACGGTAGAGAACGGCCAGCGCCTGCAGTTGCTGGAACACGGACGGCATTTTTTCCGGGTACAGACGGAGAAGGGTGAGCAGGGCTGGATTCGCGAGGACCAGGTGGCCACGCAGCAGGTCTTCGACCAGTTCAAGTCGCTTGCCGCGACACATCAGGGCGATACGGCGGTAGCATCGGCGGTGGTGCAGGACGAGGTGAACCTGCACTTGCGTCCGGGCAGAACCACCGAGACTTTCTACAGGCTGGCCGAGGGCGATAAGCTGCAACTGCTGGAGCGAGCGACGCTGCCTAAGCCGGCGACGGCGGGTGCGGCCCCGATCAAATCGGTGGATGCGCATGGAGTCGAGAGCACGCCTCCCATTGCGATGGAGGACTGGTGGCTGGCACGCGATGCCCGAGGGCGCGCGGGATGGCTGCTCTCCCATTATGTGGAGGTGGATGTGCCGGACTCGCTGACGCCCTATGCCGAAGGACAGCGCTTTGTGGGTGCGTATGTGCTGACCACCGTACACGACGACGGAGCGAAACAGGACAACAAAGACATCCCCATCTACCTGACGGCGATGGCGCCCTATACGGCAGGGTTGCCCTATGATTTCGACCAGGTAAGGGTGTTTACCTGGAACCTGAAGATGCATCGCTACGAGACGGCTTATCGCGACAAGGATTTCGAGGGGTATCTTCCGGTATCAGTAAAGATGGCCATGGACCCATACGGCAAATCCGCGACAGCACAGACACCACTGCCGACGTTCAGTTATAAGGTACTGGCCGCCGACGCGGGGCCAGTGTCTCCCGATCCTGCGACCGGGATGGTGACGCCGGGACGAACCATCGAGAAGACGTATCGGCTGGAGGGAAACCTGGTGCGGCGGGTAGCACCGCCGGGAAGCAAGGATGAGCCGGAAACGCATCCCGTCGCCGAGGTAAAGAAAGCGAGCAAGGGGAAGAAGAAGTAGGCCCACTGACGGTTACTGGGTGGAATCAGGCATAGAAACTACGGATGGCCTCGACTACGGTCTGCTGCTCGTCGTCGCGCAACTCGGGGTAGAGGGGCAGGGCCAGCACTTCGGCGGCGGCGCGCTCAGCATGGGGGAAGTCTCCCGGCTTGTAGCCGAGGTCTTTGAGCGCGGCTTGCAGGTGGAGCGGAACAGGATAGTAGATCTCACTGCCGATCTGCAGCTCGGTTAGGTGGTCACGCAGGGCGCTGCGGCGCGGGGCACGGATGACGTACTGGTGGAAGACTGGCGTGGCGCGCGCGTCTGTATACGGAAGGACGATCCCGTCAGAGGTTGAATCGGCAACAATGACGGCTTCGCGGAATAGCTGATTATAGCGCCTGGCGCGGTCGCGGCGCTGCCGATTCCACTCGGCGATATAGCGGAGCTTGACGTTGAGCACGGCGGCCTGCATCTCGTCCAGACGAGAATTGGCGCCCACCTCGTCGTGGTAGTAGCGGCGGGTCATGCCGTGCACGCGCAGCGAACGGGCGCAGCGGTCGATCTCCGGATTGGAGGTGGTTACCAGGCCCGCATCTCCCATGGCTGCGAGATTCTTTGTGGGGTAGAAGCTGAAGGCGGCAGCGTCGCCCAGCGATCCGGCAGGAATTGTGTTCCACGTTGCTCCGAAGGCCTGCGCCGCATCTTCGATCAGCAGCAGGCCAGGATGTTCACGCTGCAATGCCGCGAAGCCATCCCAGTCGGCGCACTGACCGTAAAGGTGGACAGGCAGAACAGCTTTGACGTGGTCGCCATGCGGGCCGGCGAGAACCTCCGCGACCGACGCAGACGAGAGGTTGAAGGTGCGAGGGTCGATGTCCGCGAAGAGGGGTTGCGCTCCGGCACGCAGGATGGTGCTTGCAGTAGCGAAGAAGCTGAAGGGGCTAGTGATGACGGCGTCAGGCGGGGTGCTGGAGCGTATTGCGGAGGTGCTGTCGCCGATGCCTGCGCCGGCGAGAGCGAGCCAGAGAGCGTCTGTGCCGCTGGCACAACCGATGGCGTAACGCGCGCAACAGGTACTTGCCGCGGCGGCCTCGAAGGAGGAAACCTGCGGGCCGAGGATGAAGTGCTGCGAGTCACAGACCCTGGCTATGGCGTCCAGTATCTCCTTGCGCAGTGGGACAAACTGGCGGGAGAAGTCGAGCATGGGAACGGGTTGCGGCGCTGGGTTGGACACTGCTGCCATGGTACAACGCAGGAGGGTGTCTCGATTGCCGCTGCGTAGCGTCTAACCTAACGAGAGCCAATTCTTGGCGCGTTTCAACTGCTCGAATTTGTGTAGCTTGCGCGCATTGGGGGACTGATGGAGTTGAAAAACAGGGTTGCGGCCTGTATCGTAAACAGACTTGGATGTTGGTTTTTGATTGCACTCCGCCGTGGGGAATGAAATTCGAGGGTTCGTAGGTCTTGGGTTGCTGAATACCCCGTTATTTACGCACAGGAAATTACATAGCAAGAGAAGCTACTCATAAGGAGATCGGCACATGGAAACAAAGCCGGCACAGAATATTCAGGATACTTTTCTCAATACAGTCCGCAAAGACAAGAGCCCGATCACGATCTACCTGGTGAGCGGAGTGAAGCTGACGGGCAAGATTCGTTCATTCGACAAGTACTCGGTGCTGTTGGAGAACAACGCGCAGGAACAGTTGATCTTCAAGCATGCGATCTCGACCGTGGTGAGCGGTCGAGCAGGCTCGCACAGTGAGGGGCTGACTGCGGCCAAGGTTGAGCCGAGGGCGCAAACCGGCTCGGCCGGAGGACCGGCTTCAGATGAGACGGCGGGCACTTGATATTTCAAGTCTGAGGCCAACCATCGCGACGGACCCATCATGACGAGAAGGCTGGTTTATACGAGGCCGGATTCGGCGCAGCCGTGAGACCGCCTGCGGGCCTTGTGCAGAGGGCTGCTGCGAATGCTACAGCGTCCCAAGGGCGAGCGACAGCGGGCCGGGAACTCGCTGTGCTGGTCGCGCTGGAATTTACCGGGAAGCCACGGAGATTGACGGCTGCGGCGCGGTTGGCGCGGGATGCGGCGGTAGTGTTGTCTGAGGCTGACGCCTCCGAGAATTACACGGAGCGCCAATACGAAGCAACGGCCGATCTCGACTTCGACTCATCGCTGGCGGAGTTTGAAGAATTGGCACGGAGTGCGGGAGCGCAGATTGCAGCAACCCTGGTGCAGCGCCGCGTCAGGCCGGATGCAGCCACACTGGTGGGACAGGGCAAGCTGGAAGAGATTGCGGGGGTTGCTGCTTCGACCCATGCGGACGTGGTGCTCTTCGATCATGACCTGACGCCATCGCAGTTGCGCAATCTCGAAGCAAAAATCACCTGCCGCGTGATCGATCGGACGCAGTTGATTCTGGATATATTTGCCCGCCACGCTCGCAGCCGCGAGGGCCAGTTGCAGGTGGAACTCGCACAACTACAGTACCAGTTGCCGCGGCTAGCCGGACGGGGTAAGGCGATGTCGCAACTGGGCGGCGGCATCGGCACACGCGGGCCGGGCGAGACGCAACTGGAGACTGACCGGCGCAAGATCAACCTGCGCATCGACCATGTAAAGAAACAACTGGAGTCGGTGCGGCGGATTCGCGGCCAGCAGAGACGGCGGCGCGAAGACGTCCCGGTACCGGTAGTCGCGCTGGTGGGCTACACCAACGCGGGCAAAAGCACGCTGTTCAATGCCCTTACCGAGGCTGGAGTGCTGGAATCGGCGAAGATGTTTGCCACGCTCGATCCCAAGCTCCGGCAACTTCAACTTCCCAGTCGAAGGAAGGTGTTGCTCTCCGACACCGTTGGCTTCATCCGCAACCTGCCGCACACCCTGGTGACCAGCTTCCGCGCCACACTGGAAGAGGTGGAACGGGCCGAGCTGCTGCTGCATGTACGCGACGCGTCCAGCGCAATGGGCGCCGAGCAGAAGTTGCAGGTGGAGAAGGTGCTGAGCGAGATGGATGTGAACGGCAAGCCGGTGATTGAGGTGATGAACAAGATCGACCTGTTGCCTCCGGAGCAGCGCGCGCGGCTTGCGTCTGCACAGGCACGGAGCGGGTCGGTTGCAGTTCCTGTTTCGGGACTGAAGAAAACTGGGCTGGGCGATCTGCTCACAGCCATCGACGAGGCGCTGATGGTCGATCCGCTGATTGAAGCGCGCTTCCGCATACCGCAGTCGGAGGGCGCAGCGCTGGCTGCTCTTGAGGCTGGCGCTTTGCTGCGCGCGAAAAAATATGAAGGGAATGTGGTGGTGCTTATGGTGCGCGGGCCCGCGTCGCTGCTGGGGCGATACGCACGATTCCGTGAGCGGGGATAAGAATAGTGATTAGCGGGCCGTAAAGGCGCCGGACTAGAAAGTGCCATGGCGTGGCGAGCGAGTGCAAAATGCAGGGTTAAACAGAACAGGCCGCCTGTCGGGGAGCGGAGGTGGTGTCCCCATGCACGCGACCTGTACGACCCAGGACATCGGGTCTTGGTGGTATTTAAAGTCTAGGCTTGTTTGCGGGAATGTCAAAGGCTATTTTATGTGGCGAACCTCGCATCTCGATTTGCACGAATATCGGACTTAGTGTCCGATTACAGATACAACAAGGTTTGACACTCACGGAGACGCTTTGTTAGAAAGAACTGTACCCAAAGTGTGCAAAGCAGCGTCCTTCCCTGTATTTTACGGGGGTTTATAAGCCCCACGTCTGCTCCAAATCATGAATGAAATTATGAATCAACTCGGTGGACTTGCGCTCGGAGCAGTACCGACGATGGTCCTGATCGTGCTGCTGGTGGTTAGCTATGAGCTGTTGGTGCAGCGTCCCATGGAACGAGTACTGGCGGAACGGCGTGCGCGGACATCGGGTGCCGTGGAGCAGGCCCATGCAGCGATAGCCGCAGCCGAGGCCAGGACAGCGGAGTATGAAGAAAGACTGCGCAAGGCCAGGGCAGAGATTCTGGCTGTACGAGAGCAGAGGTTGAAGCAGTGGGGAGCGGAGCGCGACCAGGCCCTGGCGGGTGCTCGAGCGGCGACTGTCGAAAAGGTGAAGGTGGCGAAAGGCGAGATTGAACAGAGCGTAGCCATCGCGCAACTGCAGATCGACGGGACGAGTGCAGAGTTGAGCGACCAGATACTGAGAGCGGTGATGCCGCCAGGAACACAACCGGAGGCGGCGAAGTGAAGAGTTTGTTGCGGCGGGGTCTTTCAGCCGGGTTAGCACTGGGGGTGGTTCTAGGGCTTGGCTACCCAGTGAGACCTATTCAGGCCCAGGCAGTGACTGCGTCGTCGCAGGGGACGGCTTCGAGCGCGGCGGACGCACAGTCGCCGGAGAAAGCCACGCCGGAACAGAACGAGGACGACCAGTATCTCAAGTCGCCCAATGTAGTGGCTCTGGGTAAAATGCTGGGGCTGAAACCTGAGCAGTCGGCAATGGCATTTACGCTGGGCAATTTTATACTGCTTGCGGTGGGCGTCGCGTGGTTGATATTGAAGATACTGCCGAGGGCCATTCGCGGCAGAAATACGACTATCCAGAAGAACCTGGTAGACGCGCGCAATGTGACCGAAGAGGCGCGCACGCGTTTGAGCGGCGTGGAAGAGCGATTGAGCAAACTGGACAGCGAGATTGCCGCGATGCGAGATCATGCGGAGCAGGATTCAGCGCAGGCGGAACAACGCATTAAGGCCACGGTGGAGGACGAGAAGGGAAAGATTCTGGCGGCCGCGGAGCAGGAGATTGCAGCAGCGACAAGCCACGCGCAAAAGCTGCTACAGCAATACGCCGCCGAAATGGCCATCGAACAGGCGGCGCGCAAGCTGGTTGTTTCGGCCGAGACAGACCGTCTACTGGTGCAGGGTTTTGCGAGCCGGCTGACCGGCGATGAATCGAAGAAGGGACAGAACTAAATGGCAAGCTCTGCCCCACGCTATGCGCGCGCATTCGCTGAAGTTGCCGAGGCGGCCCGGCTGGATTCCGGTGCGGCCCAGCAGCAGATGCGTGAATTTGCCCAGACACTGGCAGCCAGTAGCGATTTGCGCGAGATTCTGGAAAATCCCTCGATTGAAATGGCTGGGAAGCTGAAGGTGCTGGACGCGATGGCGGGCCGCATGGCGATGTTTCCCCAGGTGCGCAACTTTATAGCGGTGATTCTTGAGCACCAGCGCCTGCCTGAACTGGACGAGATTTTGACCGAGTACAAGCAGGTGGTGGACGAGCACGCGGGAGCGACCGAGGCTCGCATCACCAGCGCCCGTCCGCTGAACACGGAAGACCGTGCACAGTTGGAGGCACAGATTGCCAAGATGGCCGGAGCGCGTGTTCGCGCCCGCTATACCGAGGACGCAACGCTTCTTGGCGGCGCTGTGGTGGAGATCGGATCGACTGTTTATGACGGATCACTACGTGCCCAGTTGCAGCAGCTCAAGCAGAAGTTGGTGAACGCATAAGAAGGCACAGTTTGAAGTTGGTTCGGCTGCCGCGAGTTTCGCGGCAAGCACAAGTTGAGTTTGGATTGAGATCGGATTGAGGGCAAGGAAGACATGGCAAAGATTAATGCGAATGAGATAACCGAGCTGCTTCGCCAGCAGATTGAGAACTACGAACAGCGCATCCAGGTGGATGAGGTCGGGACGGTGATCTCGCTGGGCGACGGTATTGCACGCGTGCATGGGCTGGATAAGGTTATGGCGGGCGAGCTGATTGAGTTTCCCCATGGCGTGGCCGGCCTGGCCATGAACCTGGACGAGTCCGAGGTGGGCGCCGTGCTGCTGGGTGACTATACCGAAATTAAAGAGGGCGACGAGGTCAAGCGCACGGGAACCATTATGTCGGTACCGGTCGGCGAAGCCATGATCGGGCGCGTGGTGGACGCGCTGGGCGCACCCATCGACGACAAAGGGCCAATCGTGACCGACCAGCGTCTACCCATTGAGCGTCTCGCTCCGGGTGTTATCGATCGCCAGGGAGTGCGCGAGGCAATGGCCACGGGCATTAAGGCCATCGATACCATGATCCCCATCGGGCGCGGACAACGCGAGTTGCTGATCGGCGACCGGCAGACGGGCAAGACCGCGATCGCTCTGGATACCATCATCAACTCCAAGGGCAAGAACCTGATCTGCATCTACTGCGCCATTGGACAGAAGCGCTCGTCGGTGGCGCAGATTGTAAAGACGCTTGAAGAGCATGGCGCAATGGCGTACACCATTGTGGTCGCGGCCACTGCGTCGGAGCCGGCGCCGATGCAATATATCGCGCCGTTCGCGGCGTGCGCCATGGGCGAGTACTTCCGCGATTCGAAACGCCATGCGTTGGTGATCTATGACGATCTCTCCAAGCACGCGGTGAGTTATCGCGAGATATCGCTTCTGTTGCGGCGGCCGCCGGGTCGCGAGGCCTATCCAGGCGACGTCTTCTACTTGCATTCGCGCCTTCTGGAGCGGGCATCGAAGCTCTCTGACAAGCAGGGCGGCGGCAGCCTGACTGCGCTGCCAATCATCGAGACCCAGGCGGGAGATGTCTCGGCCTACATTCCGACCAACGTAATCTCCATAACCGACGGACAAATCTTTCTTGAGACGGATCTCTTCAACTCCGGTGTGCGTCCCGCGGTTAATGTGGGCCTGTCGGTTTCGCGTGTGGGATTTGCGGCGGCCATCAAGGCCACCAAGCAAGTGGGTTCCACGCTGAAGCTTGACCTGGCGCAGTACCGCGAGCTGGCTGCGTTCTCGCAGTTCGGATCGGACTTGGATAAGGTAACACTGCAGCAGTTGAACCGCGGCGCACGTTTGACTGAACTGTTGAAGCAGCCTCAGTTCCAGCCTCTGACAGTAGAGAAGCAGGTGGCGATTTTGTTCGCTGGAGTCAATGGACTGCTGGATGACGTTGAGGTCGCCGATCTACGCGCCTTCGAGGACGGCTTCTACCCCTATCTGGAGAACTCCGCGCCAACGATTCTGACCGATATTGCCACCAAGAAGGCGTTGGATGACGACATCAAGAAGCGTTTGACCGATGCAATCAACGACTACAAGGGATCGTTCCTGACGAACCTGAAGGACGAGAAGGAAGCAAGCCAGAAAGAGCTGGCGGCGGCAAAGTAAACCATGGCGAATGTACTCGATCTTCGACGCCGCATACGCAGTGTGAAGAACACGCGGCAGATCACCAAGGCCATGAAGATGGTGTCGGCGGCCAAGCTGCGGCGCGCCCAGGACCGCGCCATGCGCGCACGTCCGTATGCGCGGATGCTGGCCAATGTGCTGGTGTCGCTGGTTCGGCGTACCGACCTGTACAACGAGCAGACGGGCGAGATACTGCATCCCCTGCTGATCGAGCGTCCGGAGAAAAATGTACTGGTGATTGTGATCGCGGGCGACAAGGGATTTGCTGGGGCGTTCAACTCCAACATCGGCAAGGCGGCGCAGCGATTCATCGACCAGCGACGCGCGTTGGGCCAGACTATCGATCTGGAGCCGGTGGGCAAGAAGGCGATCGCTATGTACAAGAAGAAGGTCGCCGCGGCCAACTACGAAACGACCGAGCAGCATTACGACAACGACCAGTCGATCCACTACGACACGGTGCGCCATCGCGCGCAGCCCATCGAGGTGGCGGCGGAACATCCCGGGCTGCTTCTGCGCGTGGACTACAACGATGTGCAGCAGATGGTCAGTTCCATTGTCGAGCGTTACGAACGGACGGAGATCGATTCGGTCTATATCGTGTACAACGAGTTCAAGAGCGTCATCTCGCAGCGCCTTGTGGTGGAGAAGCTGTTGCCGGTGCGCAAGCTGGGCGCGCGGGAGATTACCGCAGCCGAAGAGATGAGCGAGGAGCAGCGCGAGGCCGCGGCGCTGGCAGCGCAGTCTTCCGGAGTTTCCGTCTTTGAGCCGGACGAAGTGGTTGCCGAGGCAGAGGCGAAGTTCGGCACTGCCGAGGTGGACTACATCTACGACCAGCCGCCTGAGCAGTTGTTCCGAAACCTGATGCCGCAGTATGTGACCACGCAGATATTCCATGCGCTGCTGGAGTCGGCTGCCGCAGAGCATGCGGCGCGCATGACGGCGACCGATGCGGCGACCAAGAACGCAGAGGACCTGATCGACAGCTTGAGCCTGACCATGAATCGCCTGCGCCAGGCGGCCATCACCAAGGAGATCATCGAGATTGTTAGCGGGGCGGCGGCGCTCTAATTGGAGTAAAAATTTAGATTTTGGTTTGAATAATTGATTCCAGAAAGATTTAGGGACGAAGGAAATATGGCAGAGAATATTGGACATGTGATTTCCGTCAGCGGGCCGGCCGTTGATGTGCAGTTTGAAGAGAAGACTATGCCACCGATTTATCAGGCGGTGCGCATCGTCAGTGAAGGCTTCGTGGTACCCCAGCCGCTGGACGTCATCGTCGAGGTGCAGCAGCACCTGGGCGAGGGACGTGTGCGCTGCGTGGCCATGGCACCGACCGACGGTATGGTGCGCGGCATGAAGGCGATCGACACGGGCGCGGTGATCACGATCCCTGTGGGACGCGGCACGTTGGGACGCGTGATGAACGTGCTGGGCCAGCCGGTAGACGAGCTTGGCCCCATCACCTCGGAGTTTCACATGCCGATCCATCGCCCGGCGCCGGCCTTTGACGAACAGTCCACCAGCGAGGAGATGTTCGAGACCGGGATCAAGGTCATCGACCTGATCCAGCCGTTCCTGAAGGGTGGCAAGATCGGACTCTTCGGCGGCGCGGGCGTGGGCAAGACGGTCATCATCCAGGAACTGATCAACAACGTGGCGACCAAGCATGGCGGCTTCTCCGTCTTTGCCGGCGTGGGTGAGCGAACGCGCGAGGGCAACGACCTGTGGATCGAGTTTCAGGAATCGGGCGTCATCGATCTGAAGGAGTTTCAGAAGTCGAAGGCGACCCTGATCTACGGCCAGATGACCGAGCCTCCGGGGGCGCGTCTGCGCGTTGCACTGACAGGCCTGACTGTTGCGGAGCACTTCCGCGACTACGAGGGAGCGGACACTCTGCTCTTCATCGACAATATCTTCCGCTTTACGCAGGCAGGTTCTGAAGTCTCCACGCTGCTTGGGCGCATGCCCTCCGCGGTGGGATACCAGCCGAATCTGGCGACCGAGATGGGTGAGCTGCAGGAGCGCATCACCTCCACCAAGAAAGGTTCTGTTACCTCCGTACAGGCAGTCTATGTGCCCGCCGACGACCTCACAGATCCGGCCCCTGCGACCACCTTCGCCCATCTGGACGCAACCACGGTGCTCTCGCGACCGCTATCGGAGCTTGGGATCTATCCGGCTGTCGATCCGCTGGCCTCTACTTCGCGCATTCTGTCGCCGCGTATCGTGGGCCAGGAGCACTACGACGTGGCTCAGGGAGTGAAAAAGATACTACAGCGCTACAAGGACCTGCAGGACATCATTGCCATCCTTGGCATCGACGAACTCTCCGAAGAGGACAAGACGACGGTGGCGCGCGCACGCAAGGTGCAGAGGTTCCTGTCGCAGCCGTTCCATGTGGCTGAGGTCTTCACCGGAATCCCCGGCGCGTATGTCAAGGTCGCGGACACGGTGCGCAGCTTCAAGGAGATCATCGAAGGTAAGCACGATGCGATCCCTGAGCAGGCGTTCTATCTGAAGGGCGGCATCGAGGATGTGCTGGCCGCTGCTGAGAAGATGCAGCAGACGGCTTAAGGCAGTTGCGGGTTGCTAGTTGAAGGACGAAATGACGGAAGTAGCTGCAAATTCGGGGTTGTTGACGGTGCGGCTGGTGAGCCCGGACCGGCTGCTGCTGGATGTCACGGCGGTGTCGGTGGAACTGCCATCGAGCGCGGGCTACCTGGAGACGCTGTACGGCGCAGCACCGCTGTTGTCGGAGCTGGGCGCGGGCGAGGTTCGGCTGCATGGCGGAACATCTGGCGATCAGGTCTACTTCGTAGCCGGAGGATTCGTCGAGGTGCTTCCGGAGCGGGTGACGATACTGGCCGAGACGGCGGTGCTTCCCAGCGAGATCGACACCAACGAGGCCCAACAGGAGCTGGAGCAGGGCGCGAAGATGTGGCAGGAGGCAGGCGACGACCCCGCCAAGTATGACTCCGCCAACACCGTCACTCGCCGCGCCGAAGAGAAGCTGGCCTCCGCCAAGAGCGAGAGCGGCACGCGCAACGAGTGAGATTGTACGGGAGCGGTTCGGTTCGCGAATTCTCACGCATGCGAAAAAGCTGCACGAATAGGAACTCCATCCTATTTCCGTGAGTGCGCCACCGACCAAATTGGAATCTCCAGTTGCGGTTTGAGCTTTTCGTGCCGCGATTGATTCCCGTAATCGATGCGGCCTCAGTCAATTAGGCGCTCATAAAACGCTGTTTCACAGCGAGGCATCTAAACATCAACAAGGGTGGGGCGAATGAACGAAGCGTCGCCCCTTTAAACATCAACCAGGAGGGCGGGCAATGCGAGTAATCGCCCTGCAGAACCGGCCGTTACGCGACCCAATTTCTAAGGAGGACAATATGAAATCAATCGCGAAAATGCTCGGAGTTGGAATACTGGGAGCCGCACTCGCAGGAACAGCGGCGCTCGCGCAAGATGTGAATGTCGATTTCAAGAACACAACGGAGATGAATCGAATCCACTCCTATACGTTCGGTAATCTATCTACGACAAACCCAATGCTGGAGCCAAGACTGGCAATCGCCATCGATCGCAACCTTCAATTGAATGGATGGAAGGAGTCATCGGATGGCGATGTCGTGGTGACGGCAGTGCTTGCAAATTATAGTGATCCTCGGCTCTATGAGGATTTCTATTCAAATATTGGCAATCTGAACTGGAATTCGGTGGGCATCGATCCTCCAGGGTACGGATTGCAGAGCGTAAACCAGGTTGCGCCAGGCACGCTGATCGTCGATATGTATGACAAGCGCACCGGCGAACTGATCTGACGAAGTACAGGAGGAGACTTCCTGACCAATCACTTGGATAGGGACAAACTCAAGATCGATGACATAGTTAACAAGATGTTTGTGACCCTGCCCTGGGACCCTCCTCCGGTCAATAAAGACGCATGGATTTATATGCACTGACGGCGACTAGAACTATCACGCGATCCATTCGGCAGGCGAACGGCCTGGCCCAACCAGAGCAACGGGGGCCAGGCTGTTCCTATTTCTGCGTTGTCCCAGCCGGGGTTGCCGGTTTTTGCAGCAACTCGATCACCGACTTGTAGAGCTTGTTGCGCATCTCGAACCGGTCTTGGGCGCGCGTCACATAGCGCACCAGGATATCGATTCCCGAGTCTGCCGGGCGCATATCCACCGACGGCGCAGCGGAGAACTGTCCAAGCCCCTGTTGCCTGGCTGAGCCTTTCCACTCCTGCTCGGCCAGCTTCACGTCCTTCTCGGTCTGCTGCAGCACCGACTTGTGGATTGCCTCGATGGTCTGGTATGTACCCTCGCCCGGCGGCACATGCACGCTGATTTCGTCCCACATCCATTGGCCCGTGGTGGAGAAGTTGAAGAACTGACCAGTCACCGCAAAGCTGTTGAGGAACCTTACGCGACGTCCGGTAGGATGGCCCTTATCCGTCCAGTTGCCGGTCTCCAATAGTGCAGTGCGGAAGAGCCCGACTTCGACAACCTCACCCCCGACGCCGTTGATTTCCACCCAGTCGCCTACGCGGATTCCGTTGCGGCCCATCAGCACAAACCAGCCGAAGAAGGCCAAGATGAAGTTTTGAAAGACCACGGTAAGCCCTGCCACGCCCAGTCCCAGGATCGTCGGCATCTGGTTGGGAGTGCCGAAGACGATCAGCAATATCAGCAGCAGCGTTGTCACCTCAAGGGTCAGGCTCACAACCGTGCGCAGCGTGTGTACGCTACGCGTGTCCAGAACGGCGCCGCCTGTAACGCGGTCCAGCAACACCTGCACCAGCCACCACACCAGTACGGCACCCAGTATCAGAGCCGCAATCCATGCCATAGTTTGCAGCACCAGGTGCAGCACAATCCGGTGCTGCAAAGCGACCTGAGCGCTCCACTTGGAATACACGGCGGAGAGCTGCTTCTCCGTATCCAGCCGGTCCTCCAGGATGGAGTGAATCTGCGCCAGCTCATGTACATGCGCCATGCTTGCCAGCTTGCCCTTGGTATCGGATCCGTCCTGCGCTGCCTTGGAGTGCGTCTCGCCGTTCGCAGCCACAGGTGCGGACTCATCCGCGATCTTTGCGGTCGCAGCACTGGACCGTGCATCCAGAGCCTCATGCTGCGCCGTCAACGACGCGATCTCCTCTTCGGTTTGCGCTTGTGCCTGCTGCAATGAATCCATCCTGCTTCGCTGATCGATCCACGCTCCAATTCGCCCGGCCAGCGTCGCATAGCGCTTCACCGAAACCACCGCAGGCTCACCCGCGCTGTTGGCCTGTGAATCGTACTTCTGCATGGACGCCTCGCGGGCCGCCAACTCCTGCTGAATCCGGGTCTGCTTGTCGCCGCTCTCCCGTGCCAGGTCTTCGCTGGCGTCAGTCATTTCATCGGTGTCGAGTTGCAACTGCGCCTTAGCGACATCCAGTTCGTCCGCCTGCGAGGCTGCTGCCGCTCCGCCCCGCTTCGCAGCAATCTGCGCGTTCAGTCCATCGACTGCGTCCTGGTCTTGCTTTACCTGCGCGGCCAGCCCTGCGATCTTCTGCTGAATTTCCAGTGCGGGCCCGGATAGGACCGTCGTCTCCATGGCCGCCTGACGCAGCGCCATGGCAAATGCCTGGTCCACTTCGTGGTCTGCCAGCCGCTCTGCCTCCCTGGCGTCTTGCTTTTCCTCTGCTGTGACAGCCAGATCAGCCAGTGACGAGGCAGTCTGCCAGGGTTGCTGGTCCACCAGACCATCCTGCCCGTTTCTATACGGCCGGTTCGACATTGCGCCACGAGTCAGATAGCTCGCCACAAGGCAGACCAGCAGTACCGCGGCCGATAAAGCCACCAGAACAAACCGCCCCTTGCTCAATCCTGTGCCTGCGATTCGGGCAGGATTATTTCGCGTATCACTCATACTTCCAAGCTACCCCACTCCTGTAGATGCGACAAAGGCTGTCAGTGGCGTGTGTCACGGACACGGGCGCAAGCTCGTGATGCTGTACTGAAGATGGGAGACGGCCTCCCGGAGCCGGCTTACAGGAGCAGGCTTCAAACCGCCCGGTGCTGCTGCGTTCAAAAGGCGTGG
>Ga0181529_10002772_pt1 | contig 20526 bp, 18 predicted proteins | sample PEATcosm2014_Bin_36_FD_119763 | JGI IMG/M metagenome (GOLD analysis project Ga0181529, IMG submission 119763) | Peatland microbial communities from MTU Mesocosm Facility, Houghton, MI, USA - PEATcosm2014_Bin10_30_metaG | ecosystem: Environmental > Terrestrial > Soil > Wetlands > Peat | place... | reverse complement strand
GGATGGTATCCTGCGGCCCGGCCCCAAGTGGGCACCCCGTACTCGGCCTGGTCGGCATTTGCATGCTGGTCGGCAGGCCGAGTGCCACTCGGCCGCAGGTTGCCAACCTGCCCCACATAAAACAACATGCGAGACTCAATCAACACCGGTGTCCGGTGGTGAGACTAAGTGGCATTGCGGACGAGTGCGTACGCCACAGGTAACACCGAAGCCCAGTCAGCCGTGTAGTTCAGCGCCGGTCCTGTCCGGTGGTTACTTTTCGGACCACACCGCAAGCTCGTTTCCGTTGGGGTCGGTGAAATGGAACCGCCGTCCGCCGGGGAAAGCGAAGGGCGGCTTTACAATCGCGCCGCCGGCCGCGGTCACGCCGGCTTCGATGGCTGCCAGGTCGGTGGCGTAAATCACTACCAGCGCGCCTCCGCGCACTACGGCGGCCGCCTTCCAGAATCCACCGCTCAGGCGGCCGTCTTCGAAGCTGGTGTAGTCGGGGCCGTAGGCGGTAAACTTCCAGCCGAACACGCGTTCATAGAAAGCTCTGGTGGCGGCAATGTCGCTGGCAGGGAACTCGATGTAATCCACGCGTCCTTGATTAGGATTGGGATTCGTCTGCATCTGCTATTTACTCCTGTGTGTTAGCGTGCGCCGTGGTGCGGGACCAGCGCGCGGGCGATCAGTCCCAGACCGCCGGCAAGCAGCACCAGCATGATAATCGTGTGGAACAGACTGGTGGGCCGGAAGAAGATATGCAGGTTGGCGATCACGCCGGCCAGAATGAAGAGGGCCCCGGCGCAGGTCAACAGCCATCCCGCGATGCTCCGGCCGTTCCAGAACAATAGCCCCACGCCGATCAGCATGGGAATGAGCGTAATGCCGAAGCTGTTGCCGCCGTAAAAGTTCCAGTAGGAGCTGGCCACCATCACCCGATCGGTGAGAAGGTAAGCGCCGGCGCAAGTCATGGCGAAGCCCAGCAGAAAGTGGCTGAGTCCGCCCGAGGTTCCACCTACGTCGCTGAATCGACGGTCTGCCATGAGCCGAGGATAGCAAACCTGCGGGCCGTCGTCCGGGGCTTCGGCTACCATACAGAGATGGTGCGTCAATTGGTTCTCGGTGCGCTTTTCGGTGGAGTTCTCATGGCTGATACCGGTTTCGACCAGGCACAGGCGGCGCGTTTCGCCAGGCTGGCGCTCGATTGCATCCACAAGGAGTACCCCAACAAGATCGCGCATTCCTTGAATTCGGATGCCGATGTGAAGCCGCCGCGCGAGCTCACCCCGGCGTTTTACGGATGCTACGACTGGCACTCGTCGGTACACGGACACTGGCTGCTGGTGCGCATGGCCCGCCTGTTTCCGGAAGCGCCGTTTGCCGCCGAGGCGCGGCGCGCGGTGGCACAGAGCCTCACCGACGCCAACATCCGGCAAGAGGTGAAGTACCTCAATGCCGAGGGCCGCAACACGTTCGAGCGGCCGTACGGGCTGGCCTGGCTGCTGCAACTCGCGGCGGAGCTGAAGGAATGGGACGACGCGGACGCGCGCAAGTGGTCCGCCACGCTCGAACCGCTGGAGCGGGCGGCGGCGGCGCGGATCGCCTCCTGGCTGCCCAAGATGGACCACCCCATCCGCACCGGCGAGCACAACAATACGGCCTTCGGGATCGGCCTGATGCTGGACTACGCGCGCATTTCGGGCAACGCCGAATTCGGCAAGCTGGTGGAGGGCCGGGCGCGCGACTATTACCTGAAGGACAAAGCCTGCCCGTTGGCATACGAGCCCTCGGGCGAGGACTTCCTGTCGCCCTGCCTGGCGGAAGCCGACGCGGTGCGTCGAATCCTGCCGCCCGCCGAGTTCGCGGGGTGGCTCACGGCGTTTCTGCCGAGCATCGATCTGGAGCCGACGCGCGTCTCCGATCCGACGGATGGCAAGCTCTATCACCTGGCCGGTCTGAATCTCAGCCGCGCGTGGATGCTGGAGGGCATGGTATCGAAACTGCCGCCCGCCGACGCGCGCCGCCAGACGTTCACCGCGCTGGCCGCCAGGTTACGAGAGGCCGGGCTGGCGAGCATCAAGAGCGAGCATTACGAGGGTGGCCACTGGCTGGGGAGTTTCGCCGTCTACCTGGTGAGCGGGCGCGGGCTGCGGTAGTGGTTGGTTGTGGGGCAGGTTGGCAACCTGCGGCCGAGTGGCACTCGGCCTGCCGACCAGTATGCAAATGCCGACGAGGCGGGTTGACAACCCGCCGCAGGTTGCCAACCTGCCCCACATAAGCTCAGAAATCGGGAGTACAATTCTCCTAATATGACTCCGGCAATGGAACCCGATTCGACGCCCGAGCCTGCGGGCATGGGCGCCTTTTCACGCCTGACGGGCGTGATTTTCGAACCTACGAAGACCTTCGAAGACATCGCGCGGCGGCCCACTTTCCTGGTTCCGCTGGTGCTGGTGATTGTTTTCGCCATCGTCTTTTTCGTAGCCTTCACGCAACGGATTGGTTGGGAACGGACCATCCGGCAACAGATGGAGTCCAGTTCCCAGGCGCAACAGATGAGCGCCGAACAGATGGAGCAGCGAATTACCGTGGGCGCGAAGTTCGCTCCCATCGCCACGTACGCCGGGGTGATCGTGGGAACGCCCGTGATCGACCTGATCGTTGCGGGAGTCCTGCTAGGCATCGCAGCGGGAATGATGTCGGCTCCCATCAAGTTCAAACAAGTTTTCGCGGTGGTGTGTTGGTCGTACGTGCCGACGATCATTTCCATGGCGCTCGGGGTGGTGGTGATCTTCCTGAAGAATCCGGACGACTTCAACCTGAAGAACCCGCTGGTCTTCAACCCCGGGGCGTTTCTGGAACCGAACATGCCTTCGAAGTTCATCAACTCGCTGGCGACGTCGCTCGACCTGTTTGTGTTCTGGATCATCCTGCTGATGGCGACGGGATTGAAAGCCGCCGGCGGGAAGAAGTTTGCCTTCGGCAGCGCACTCTTCGCGGTAGTCCTGCCATGGGGGATCATGGTTCTCGGCAAGGCTGCCTGGGCGTCGATCTTTTAGGGCCCGCGACAAGACTCTTGTCACGGACACCCATGTAAGCTATTGAAAACAGGCGGTCTCGAAATCCGCGCGACAAGACTCTTGTCACGCACGTCCTTAGAGAGGCCGATGCGCGCGATGAGGCGGGAGGGCCAGCGGATTCGACGCCTACCCCAGCCGAAATCGAATCCGTCCCATTCAATAATTTTTGGGTATTTCAGGCCCGCTTCCCCTTGTCTGCCGCGGCCGAAAGCAGGATACTTCTAAAATCGGACTTCAGATGGAAAGGGTGGTAGGAGTAATGCGAAAGTTCTGGACGGTAGTGTCTCTGCTCCTGGCGGCAACCGGATTGTTCGGCCAGGGCACCACGTCGCGACTGGTTGGCACGGTCACCGACCCCACCGGGGCCATTGTGCCCGGCGCCAACGTCGCACTGATCAACCAGGCGAACGGGGTTTCGTTCAAGACCACCACCACGCAGGCAGGCACGTTCGTTTTCGAAGCGCTGCAGGTGGGCGACTACCGGATCGAAATCGAAGCCAAGGGCTTCAAGAAATACATATCCACGGGAAACCGGGTAATCATCGGCGAGCCGACCACGGTTAACGCCAAGTTGGAGGTGGGCGCGATGGCCGACGCGGTGGAGGTCTCCGGCTCGGCGGAACTGGTGCAGACCAGCACTTCGGGTAACTTCGGCTCGCTGGTGGAGCAGCGCGTCCTGATGGATCTCCCCATTGTCGGCACTCGCGACCGCAGTCCCATGGATCTGGTTTATACCCAGCCTGGCGTGGTCCTGACCGACGGCAACATGGCCGGGGGCGGCATCTACGTACACGGGGCGCGCGACCGCTCCTGGAACTATACGCTGGACGGCATCGACAACAACGAATCCAGCTACGGCGGATCGAACACCACTCCGGCGCAGACCAACCCCGACTCGCTGGCCGAGTTTCAGGTGATCACGGGCAACGGCACGGCGGAATACGGGCGCAATAGCGGCGGCCAGGTGGCCATGATCACACGCTCGGGCAGCAACCAGTTCCACGGCACGGCCTTTTTCTTTTACCGCACGCCGCGGCTCAACGCCAACGAATGGGAGAACAATACCGACAAGGTGGGCAAGCGGCAATTCGTGCAGCAGATTCCGGGATTCAGCCTGGGCGGGCCCATCCGCAAGAATAAAACCTTCTTTTTTTTCAACCTGCAAATTCTGAGGACGCACGAAACCGGGACCTTCACCAGCACGGTGTACACCACCAGCGCGCGGCAAGGCAACTTCCGTTACGTGATGGGTGGGCGCAACCAGCCGGCCGGCGTGAGCGGGGCTTCGGTGGATATGTCGGGGAACGTGCTGAGCAGTCTCAATATCGGCACTTACAACGTGGTGACCAACGATCCGCAACACGCCGGGCTGGACGCCACGGTAATGAAGCAGGTCAACATGATGCCGGCGCCCAACAACTTCACGGTGGGCGACGGGCTGAACACCGCGGGCCTCACTTATGTGGCGCCGCAATTCCAGCGGAACCGCGACATCACCTTCAAAATCGACCATGTGCTCACGTCTCACCAGACCCTGTTCGCCCGCGTCACCCTGGACGAGGACGATACCAACTGCGACCAGGCGAACGCAGGCCAACCGGCGTATCCGGGCGCGACGTGCATGGTCAACACCACGCGCAGTCCGCGGAACATGGCGTTCAACTGGCGCTGGGCTCCTACGCTGCGCACCACCAATGAACTGGTGGTGGGCGAGCAGCACTATGTGTACAACTTCGAAAATCCTACCGGGAATCCGAGTATTCCGGACATCACCTGGTACTCGCCGGTGACCATGCCGGTGCCGACGGCTATCAGCAACCTGCGCACCATCACCACTTACCAGGCGGTGGATAACTTCAGCTACGTCCGCGGGGCGCACAACATCAAAGCGGGCGTCAATCTGCGGCTGGTGCGGCACCAGGACGCGCGCGGGTCGGTGGGAAGCTGGGACGTCACGCCTATCGTGGATTTTTCGACCAGCGTCAACACCGTGGACCCGGCGACTTTCAGCCTGCCGGGCTCCGGCCAGTTGAATCAAACCTACGATCTGCCGAACCTGCAGAGCATGGTCAATTTCCAACTCGGACGCGTGGGCGACATCTACCAGGGCTTCGTGGCGAACGGCGGCAGCGCATGGGCCCCGGCGGGAACCCTCTATACCTTCGACGCGCGCTATCCGGAGTACGACCTCTACCTGCAGGACAACTGGAAATTCCGCAAGAACGTGACCATCGACTACGGGCTGCGCTGGGAAATGCGCATGACCCCGAGCGACGCCAACAATACGATCAAGCGTCCCAGCCAGGCGATCACCATCGGCACGCCGCCGAGCGATTCGGTCTCCTGGAACACCGGCAACTTGTATAACAGCGACCGCAATAACATCGGGCCCTCGATCGGAATCGCCTGGGACCCGACGGGTAAAGGGAAGACTTCCATTCGCGCCAACTATCGTCTGGCGTACGACCGCATCAACACCTTCCTGCTGTCGTCGAAAATCTTCCAGAACTTACCGGGCAGCACGTTCACGGTGACGAATACGGCCTTCGGAACGGCTGGCGGGAGGTTGGCCAACCTGCCCACGCTGACGCCGCCGTCGAGCCCGACCTCGCTGCTGACGCCGCCGCCCGACACCACCAATGCGGCGTACGTGATGGATCCGGCGTATCATACTCCCAAGACGCACATGTGGGGCTTCGGCATCCAGCGGGAGATTTTCCATAGCACAAAACTGGAAGTGGACTATCTGGGCCGGCACGCCCTCAACTTACTGGGCGCATACAACATCGATAACTTCGATGTCTACAACAACGGGTTCTTGAGCGCCTTCAACACCGTCAAAGCGGGCGGGCAGAGCGCGGTGATGAACCAGTTGATGGGCGCAGACTCGCGGCTCCTCGCCGGGGAAACCGGCTCGGACCTGGTGCGGCGCCTGTATGCCAGCAATCTCAGCGCAAACTCCGTGGGAGCGCTGGCGAAAACCGTCGGCAGCCGGCTTCAGGGCGGTAAGACGTTGAGCGAGTTGGCCGGCCTGGGGCCGTATTTCTTCGTACCGTATCCGCAATACATGGGCGGCCTGTACGTGATCGACTCCAACGACTATTCGCACTACAACGGTCTGGAGGCCCGCATTCAACGTTCCTTCTCCAAAGGAATGGGCTTCCAGTTCTCCTACACGCTTTCGAAATCGATGGACACGCGGTCCTTCGACCCCACCTCCACGGTGGTTAGCACCGGCAATTCCCAATCGGCCGGCGATACGCCTTTCGACCTGCGCAACCGCTACCTCAACTACGCCCTTTCGGACTTCGACCGGCGGCATATGTGGCAGGGCCAGTGGACCTACGAGCTGCCATTCGGCAAGGACAAGCCGCTGTTGAGAAACGCCGCGGGCGTGCTCGACCGGATCGTCGGCGGTTGGGAAGTGGCCGGCTTCCTGACGGTTCTGAGTCCGCGGCCGTACACCATCTGGTCGGGCCAATACACTGGTTCGAGCACGGTGGACAGCACGGCGGACTGTACTGGCTGCACGCGCAGCATGGGGAAGCTGATCGACGACCCGGCGAGCGGGTATAAGTGGTTCTACACGCAGAGCCAGATCGCCATGTTCACCAACCCCGCGCCGGGTTCGATGGGGAACACCGGGCGGAACGCGTTCGACCAACCCTGGCGATGGGACATGGACATGTCCATGATCAAGCGCATCGCCATCACCGAGCGGCACAAGATCCAGTTCCGCTTCGAAGCTACTAATCTGACTAACTCGGTTTCCTTTGGTTACCCGACGACGTCCATCGCCAGCAGCACGTTCGGCCGCATCAAGGACGATACGGTCAGCAGTTCGCGCAAGATTCAGTTGGCGTTGAAGTACGATTTCTAGGCGAGGGAAACCGCTCGCTGACGCTCGCGGCTCCCAACCGGGCCACGAGCGTCAGTGAGGCACTTACCGGAGACGCTGCACTTCCTTGCGTAACGGGCCCACCGCTTTGGCGAAAATCATCTTGTACGCGGCGCAGAAATAATCCAGGTCGTGGAAGTTTCCGCGCGGGTCGTGGCGATGCTTGGGACAGCCGCCGTGGCAGATGGATTGGTATTCGCACACCAGGCAATCGGGGTGGGCGATGGTCTTGGTGGCGGCGAACTGGTAACGGCGCTGGCGGCGCGCGATTTCCGCCCAGGAATCCAGGTTGACGTTTCCCAGCTTCCAGTCCTTCTCCACGAAAAAATCGCACGGGTAGACGTCGCCGTTGTACTCCACCACCACGTAGCTGTCGCAGGTCTCGTGCAGGGTGCACGTACCGGGCTTGCGGCCGGCCAGCGCCTCGGCCAGATTATCGAAGTAGCGGATGCGCATCTTGCGTCGCTCGGGCCACCAGAGGTCGAAGGTCTGGCAGAGGAATCGGCCGTATTGCTCGGCGGTGATGGTGTAGGGCAGCGGCTGGCCGAGGGCGTCGAACTCCGAAAGCGGGATGTACTGTATGTAGTCGATGCCCTGCTCGCGGAAGAAGCGGTAGACCTCCGCGGCCTTGTCCACATTTGCCTGGCTGACGACGCACAGCGCATTGAACTCGACGTCGTGCTTCTTGAGAACCTCGACGCCCTTCATGACTTTGCGCCATGTGCCGGCGCCCCGTTTGTCGGCGCGGTAGAGGTCGTGCAGCGGCTCGGGGCCGTCGATGGAGATGCCGATCAGCCACTGGAACTTCTTGAACAGCTCGCACCACCGGTCGTCCAGCAGAATGCCGTTGGTCTGCATGGCGTTGGCCACCACCTGCCCATTGCGGCCGTAGTGTTGCTGCAATTTCACCAGATCCTCGAAAAACGCCGGCCCGGCGAGAGTCGGCTCGCCTCCCTGAAACGCGAAGGTGCTGTTGGGATACGAATAGAAAAGGTAGGTATCGACCAGGCGTTCGAGGGTCTCGGCGGTCATGCGACGGCCCGGCATGGCGCTGTAGGGGTCGGCATCGCGGTCGAGATAGAAGCAGTAGGCGCAGTCGAGATTGCATACGGCGGACGCCGGCTTGATGAGCAGAGACGAGATACGAGGCGTGGAACCGGGACTCTGCGTCAGGATTGGAAGCGCATCCGCCATTTGGGATCAGTGTAGCAGGAGGGACCACCCGCGCTACCATGGCTGTTGACACGCCGCCGGCGGTGCGGAGGCTCAGCGCGAAAATGTCCAGCTCCGGTGTAATTCTGATTACTGGCGCCTCCGGGCGGGTGGCCCGCCGGACGGCCGAATTGCTGGCGCGCGACGGACATCGCTTGCGCTTGATGACCCGCCACCCCGGCCGCGCGCCGCACTTCGCGGGAGTGGAGACGGTTCGCGGCGACTTCGCCGAACCGGCCACGCTGAAGGACGCATTCAAGGGAGTCGGCGCGGCGCTGGTGGTTTCCGCATCCGGCGAGCCGGGCGAGCGCGCGCGGTTGCACAGAAACGCGTTTCAGGCCGCTGCCGGTGCGGCGGTGGAGCACGTGGTCTATCTGTCTCTACAGGGAGCCGGTCCGGATTCCAGGTATCCGTTCTCTCGCGATCATTATCTGAGCGAGCAGTACCTCTTCGCGACGGGCCTCTCATGCACGGTGCTTCGCAACGCCTTTTATATCGACATGTTCCTTGAGAAGTTCGATGCCGGCAGTGTGATTCGCGGGCCGGCCCACGAGGGGCGCGGCGCATTCGTTTCCCGCGAAGATTGTGCGCGGACCGCGGCCGCCGCACTGCGGAATCCGCCCGGCGGAATCCACGATGTGACCGGACCGGAGGCGCTGAGCCTTGCCGACGTCGCCAGACGGTTTTCCACATTGGCGGGCCGGCCGCTTCGATACCAGGAGGAATCTTCGGACGCGGCACGGGAGCGCTTGAGCCGCGTGGAACGGCTGGCATGGCGCGTCGATTTGTCCGTAGGTTGGTTCGAGGCGATCGCCGCGGGCGAACTGATGTGCACGAGCGACACGGTCTTGCGTCTTACTGGAACGGCGCCGCTGACGATCGAGGAGTATTTTCGAGTGTTCCCGGAGTTACTGCGCGCTTTGCGTGAGGGCCGGGGCGGGACGCCGGCGGTGCGCGGTCGAATCTAATTCGTCGAAGCGCGATCTTAGACGATACTTTCGAGCGGCACGCTCACCTACATTTTCCGGTCGAGCTTAGCTACACTAAGCCAGTGGCAAGTATCTATTCGCTCAAGCCGCAGTTTCAGCGCCTTCTTCGCCCGGTTGCGCGAATATTGGCGCACGCCGGTGTGAAGGCGAACCATGTCACGGTACTCGCTTGCGCCCTTTCGGTTGCAATTGGTCTGCTGTTGACGGCCGAAATCCGAGTTCGTGCCTTGCTGCTGGTCCTTCCCGTATTTCTTTTCCTGCGGATGGCGATGAACGCAATCGACGGGATTCTGGCACGTGAGTTCGGACAGAAATCGGATCTGGGTGCTTATCTCAACGAGTTGACCGACGTGGTCTCGGATGCGTTTTTGTGCCTTCCCTTCGCCTATCTTCCACCTTTCGAACCGATCTGGGTCGGTGCGGTAATTTGGTTAGCGGCAATTTCGGAGATGGCCGGAACCGTAGCTGTGATGACCGGCGCCAGCCGCAGGTATGACGGGCCCATGGGCAAGAGCGACCGGGCATTCGCATTCGGTGCAATGGCGACGTGGGTTGGTTTCGGCGGCAATGTGGCCCACCCGGTTGCCTGGCTGTTTCTCAGGTTGATCGCCCTGCTTCTGGCCGCTACAATTGTCAATCGCGTGCGGAACGGACTCGCTGAAAAGAAAGCCGCCCAAGGAGATTAGGATTCGTTGTCGATCCAGCGCCTATGCGGACACCGGAAGAACATTCCTTTATAACCAGCGACGGAACTCGTTTGTTTTATCGTTACTGGCCCCCAAGTCGCGAGGCGGCAAGCCAGGCCATAGTCTTATTTCATCGAGGCCACGAACATTCGGGACGATTGCAGCATATTGTGGACGAGCTCGATTTGCCGTCCACAGCTATGTTCGCCTGGGATGCTCGCGGACACGGGCGTTCCGCCGATCAAGTAATCGAATGTCAAGCCAATGGCGGCCCGGCCACCGTGGGGACTCTTGTCAAGGACGTAGATGAGTTCATTCACCATGTCTCCAGCGAGTTCGGATTCGCTTTGGAAGATATAGCGGTCCTGGGACAGAGCGTCGGGAGCGTGCTGGTAGCAACATGGGTGCATGACTACGCGCCACCGATACGTTGCATGATTCTCGCATCGCCCGCGTTCAGCGTGAAACTCTATGTGCCGTTTGCCCGCCTTGCCTTGGGACTAATCCATAGGGTTTTCGGCAATTTCCACGTCAACTCGTACGTAAAACCGAGTGCTCTTACGCACGACCCGGATCGTATCGCTTCTTATGCAGCCGACCCCTTGATACGCAGGCCGATCTCCGCCAATATTTTGCTGGCCTTGTATAGCACTGCCGGCCGCGTGATCGACGACGCGCAAGCCATTCAGACGCCAACCCAAGTATTGATATCGGGAGCCGACTTTGTAGTGCACCACAAACCCCAGCACCGGTTCTTCGATCGCCTGGGATCGAAGGTCAAGAAGAAACATGTATTCGAGGGCTTCTATCACGATACTTTGGGGGAACGAGATCGGGGTCCCGCGATAGCGATGGTTCGGAGTTTCCTACAGAAGTGTTTTTCGCAATTGCCGACTTCGACTTCGCTGATAGATGCCGACCGCGCCGGCTATACAAAAGACGAGTTTGATCGCCTCAGCCAGCCCCTTCCACCCCTTTCGCCAAAGGCCCTGGGATTCGCTCTGACCCGACTCGGCATGAGAACCGGAGGACGGCTGTCCGATGGAATTCGCTTGGGGCTGGCAACTGGTTTCGATTCCGGAAGCACGCTGGACTATGTCTACCGCAACAAGCCTGCCGGCATCACGCCCCTTGGCAGGCTCATCGATTGGTCGTACTTGAATGCGATCGGTTGGCGGGGCATCCGCGTTCGCAAGGTGAATATTGAACGACTGCTGATGCGGGCCATCGCAGCGCTCCAGGCGGCGGGACGACCGGTACGAATTGCCGATATTGCCGCTGGACATGGGCGGTACGTGCTCGAAGCGATCGAAACCCTGGCTGAAAAGCCAGAGGGCATTCTGCTACGCGATTTCAGCGAAATCAACGTCCGCGAGGGTCAACGGATGATCCGGGAGAAAGGCCTGGAGGACATTGCCCACTTCGAGAGAGGCGACGCTTTCGACCGGGCATCTGTAGCGACGATCGCCCCGCGACCCACTTTGGGCATTGTGTCGGGTCTTTACGAGTTATTCCCCGACAATACTCCCGTGCGCGAATCGCTCGCCGGACTGGCGGCGGCGATAGCGCCCGGAGGGTATCTGATCTACACGGGACAGCCCTGGCACCCGCAACTTGAAATGATCGCCCGCACATTGCCAAGTCATCGCAATCGTAAACCCTGGATCATGCGCCGCCGGACTCAAGCGGAGATCGATGGGTTAGTGGAGGCCGCGGGCTTCCGCAAGATCGAACAACTGGCCGACGACTGGGGTATCTTCACCGTCTCGATGGCCCAAAGGACGAGTGTGTGACCACCTCCGGAGCCCAGGCCCGATTGGCCGGGCCCCGTCCATGGCCACTGGCTCTGGTGTGGCTCGCGGGCTTGACGCCCTTTTTCTTCCTAAGCTACGGATTCGCGAATTGGGTCACCGGTCTCCGCCAAAACGTGCCCGAGTTTGCCTTCGCATGGGAGACTCACATCCCATTCCTCGCTTGGACGATCGTGCCGTACTGGTCCACCGACCTGTTCTATGGGGCGTCGCTGTTCCTGTGCCGTACGCGCGCGGAACTACAGACCCACGGTAAGAGGTTGATTGCCGTCCAAGTGCTCTGCGTCGCCGGCTTCCTACTGGTTCCTTTGCGATTTGGCTTCGAGCGGCCTCATGCGACCGGGTTGTTCGGACGGATGTTCGATGCTCTGATGAGTTTCGACAGGCCATTCAACCAGGCGCCGTCGCTGCACGTCGCCCTAATAACGGTCTTATGGGTGTCGTATGGACGGCATTTCCGGGGCGGCACGCTTTGGCTGATTCGATGCTGGTTTGTGTTGATGGCCGTGTCTACCCTCACCACGTATCAGCATCACTTCATCGACCTGCCCACGGGCTTGTGGGCGGGGCTGTTTGCGACGGCGATGTTTCCGGATCGCGCGCGCCCGGCGTGGTTTGACCGATCTCGAGACTGGCGCCGGTTTCCACTTGGCGGCGCCTATCTTGTGGGCGCGGCGATTTTCGTCCTCCTGGCTTATCGAATTGGGGGAGTTGCGTGGATTCTGCTTTGGCCGGCGGCTGCCATGGGAATCGTCGCAGGCATTTATTGGAACGGCCAGCCCGAACTCTTCGGTAAGGCGGATGGCAGTATGCCGCCGGCGGCGGTCGGCATTCTGGCTCCCTATCTTGCAGGGGCGTGGCTCAATTCCCGATGGCAGACCCGGCGACAGGCCCCCGCGCAGGAAATTGCTGGCGGCGTCTGGCTGGGGCGGTTCCCGCGGCGCGCCGAACTCAAAGCGTCTGGCATCGTCTCGGTAGTGGATGTTACCGCCGAGTTGCCGTTCACGGGCGAGGGAATCGTGTACCGCGGCATCCCCATGCTGGACCTGCTGACGCCGGGCCTGGACCAGTTGAATGCCGCGGCTAAGGCAATCGACCACCTGGATACCGCGCGGCCCACGTTGGTATGCTGCGCGTTGGGCTATTCGCGGAGTGCGGCGGCGGTGGCGGCGTGGCTGATCGGATCGGGGAAAGCGCGGTCGGCCGGCGAGGCGTTTCAGTTGATCCGCGCGCGCCGGCCGTCAATCGTAGTGCCTCCAACCTATTGCGACGTGCTGAAACGCTGGGCCGGCAGAAGGGGAAACGGATGAAACCGGACTTCGAGTGCATGGTAACCGCAAGCTTTCTGCGCTCCGGCCGGGTGGTTTGCAATGCCAGTAACTGTGCCGCGGTGATCGCGGGAGTCGGGATACTTTTGACGCACGCCGTCGTCGGGCGCCTATTGTTCGCCGCCTCCATTTTCTGCTGGCCCATCGCGTGTTACTTGGGCATGCGTGTCGCAATCGATGCCGCCCTGTTCCGGGACTTGGCCGGAGATCCGGCTGATGGAGGGCATGCACTCGATGAGCTATTGCGTGCTCGGGGTCTATGGCGCGCAAGGCCGGAACGCACGCTCGCCGAGAGAAGTCGCGGCGGCCTGAGGCTTTGGATTCGCCTGATCGTCATCGTCGCAATTCAACTGGCGACGTTGGTGGCTGCCATGATGATTCAGACGTTGGCAACATGATGCTGGAATCGTTGGTGGCCTCGCTGATTACCGGTGGAATCCGGCTCCTGACTGGGGTGCATGCCAGGTGGGTAGGGTGCGTGCCCAGCAATGTCCAACGAGTCTATTTCGCCAACCACGCCAGTCACGTGGATTTCATCTTGATATGGTGCGTTCTGCCCCGATATCTCCGCAAGAGAACACGTCCCGCAGCGGCAAGCGACTATTGGACGCGCGGCGCCATAAGACGATACCTGATTCATCGCGTGTTTCGTGGCGTGTTGATCGCCAGGGGAAATTTCGGACGCGAGCAAAATCCGGTCGCTGTCATGGGACGGGCCGTCGATGAAGGTGCGTCCCTCATTCTCTTCCCCGAGGGCACACGCGGCCCTGGCGGGCAGGTGCAGCCCTTTAAGGCAGGCGTGTATCATCTTGCGCAGACATATGCAAACCTGGAGCTTGTGCCGGTCTGGATCGACAACGCGTACCGCGTAATGCCAAAGGGGGTGCCCCTTCCAGTTCCATTGCTGTGTTCGGTGGCATTTGGAAAACCGCTGCGGCTGGAACCCGGCGAGCAGAAACCCGAGTTTTTGGATCGGTTGCGCCAATCGCTTATTGAATTGGGGTGCGCATGAATACGCGTGCGGAACTTCTCGTCCTGTCGGTGTTGCTTGGCGTGCTGGCGGTAGCTAGCCTCGTCTCCCTGATTCTCCGGCTTCGAGCCGGATCGCAACCCAGCCCGGTGCTCATTAACCTCAGCGCCCGCATCAGGGCCTGGTGGATAATGATCATCCTGCTGGGCGCGGCAGTTATGGCTGGCCGGCATGTAGTTACTTTGCTGTTTGCGTTTGTGTCCTTCGCGGCGCTGCGCGAGTTCATTACCCTCACGCCCACTCACCGGGCGGATCATCTCGCCATCTTCCTCAGTTTCTTTGTGGTTCTACCCATGCAGTATTGGCTCGTCTGGATCGATTGGTATGGCTTCTTTGCCGTCCTGATCCCGGTGTATGCCTTTCTGGTCCTACCGACAGCGGCAGTCGTGTTCGGCGATCCCAAGCAGTTCCTTGCGAGGACGGCTGAAACACAATGGGGACTGATGATTAGCGTCTATTGCATCTCGCACGTTCCCGCCCTGCTCACGTTAGACATCCCCGGCTACCGGGGTCGTAACGCCCTCCTGGTAGCATTCCTGCTGATTGTGGTTCAGTCGAGCGACGTCCTGCAGTACGTTTGGGGGAAGCTGCTGGGGCGCCATCAAATCGCTCCGAACGTATCGCCGTCGAAGACGGTCGAAGGATTGGTCGGCGGCGCGGCATGCGCCACGGCTCTGGGCGCGTGCCTGTGGCAGATGACTCCGTTTCGTCCCTGGCAGGCGGCAAGTATGGCGCTGGTCGTCACCCTGATGGGCTTCCTCGGCGGACTGGTTATGTCTGCGATCAAGCGCGACCGGGGCGTCAAGGACTGGGGCCACCTGATTGAGGGGCACGGAGGAATGTTAGATCGCCTGGATTCAGTCGCATTCTCCGCGCCGATCTTCTTTCACTTGACTCGGTACTTCTTCACTCCCTGACAGCGGAGTGAATTTGGGACCAGGTGCTCCCGCTTCGTTGCAGCCGGCACCTGCCTCCCTTCACCTCCGCCCGCCGCCGTAAATCACGCGCAGCACACTGCGCACATACTGCTCGTCGGTGAGCCCTTCGCGCGCCGCCTCGGGGAATTCCACCAGCGACTGGAAATATGCGGCCAGTTCGCGGAAGAGTTCGATGCGCGCCAGCGGGTCGAAAGCGTCGCGCCGCGACACGGCCCGCACGGCTATGCTGACCGACTCCGGATTCGCCAGGCTGCGCAGCCTCGCCGCCAGGTGCGGCCAGGCCAACAGGGAATTGTACTTGGCGGGCGCTACCTGTTCCAGGTCGGGCGCCTGTGGACTGTGCACGCGCGCCACGATGGTGCCGGCCGCCAGGTCGCCCAGGCGCTGGCAGTTGCGGCTGCAAAAGCACGCCAGTCCGCCCACCAGGTAGACGGCGGGGAGCATATCCACCAAGCGCAGCAGGTTCCGCAGCACCACCTGCGAAAGCTGCAGGCGCAAGCCTTGCGCATCCACCACGCGCAATCCCACGACTCTTTTGCCGATGGTCTGGCCGTGCCAGCGCCACTCCAGCACGATCCCGTATCCCACCGAGATGACGAAATAGAGGATCACGTAGATCGCGGTGGCCCAGTCCTCGTTCAGCTTCCCCAGCCATTCGCAGGCCTTGCCGGCGCCTTGCGAGAGCAGTGCGATGGCCGCCGCGTCCACAATCCAGGCGAGTGCGCGCAGGACGGGCGAAGCGAGATCGTACGAGAACACCACGCCTTCGGGCGTTTCGATGGTCAGCGAATTGGTGCGCCCATCGCTCATTCGCGGCCAACCCAGCCCAGGAAGAAGGTCAGCGCCGCCAGTTCGCACAGGCCGAATCCGATCTTCAGGCCGTACGGGATCACCGGCTGGTGGTACTGCGAGACGAAGGCTTCCACGGTGCCCGCCCAGATCAGCAGCGCCGCCGCACCGCAGACGATGGCCACCAGGTCCGGCGCGACGGCCCGCAACCGCTGGACGCGCGGGATGCGGTCGCCCCATCCGATCAGCGCGCCGGCCAGCACGAATCCCGCTTGTCCGCCCAGCAGAATGGCGGGGATCTCGATGGACCCGTGCGGCAACAGCCAGCCCGCAAGAAAAACGCCCTGTCCTCCCACGATGTAATCCGTCGCCACCGCGCCGAGGATGACGCCGTTGTAGAACAGCAGGATCAGCGTTCCCGCTCCGTAGGTGAGGCCCAGTGCCAGGGCCAGGACGGTCACCTGGGTGTTGTGCGTCATCAGCTCCGCGGCGAACGACGCCTTGACGCCTTTGAGACGGTCGTCCTTGGCGCGCTCTTCCTCTGCGACACGCTCCGAGGGCGGAACAGACAGGTGGGAAAACGGCAGCAGGATGGCCTTGTTGCGCGGGTCCACATGCAGCGCGAACCACCCGAAGGCGCATCCTAGCAAGGTGACACCGACGGCCAGACGGAAGGCTCCCGGGTGACGCCGGAAGGCCAGTGGAAACGCCAGCACGGCGGCCTTCCAACGGATTTTGGCGGGGGCGCGGGTTTCGTGGATCTCGGAGTACGCGCGCGACACCAGCGACTCCAGGAAGGCCCGCAATTGCGGCTCGGTGGCGAAGGTGTCCAGGCGCGAGAGATCGGCGGAGCAGCGCTCATAGAGGTAGTGCAACCGCTGGATTTCGGACAGCGGCAAGCGCCGCTCCGGCTCGGCTTCCATCTTCGCCAGCACGGCGTGCAACTCGTCCCAGTAGGCCCGCTCCGCCTCCACGAAGCGCGCAAGATCGATGATCATAGAGCCTGCCTCCGCTTCACATCCAGATAGCCCGCGGTGACCTGCATCTTGATGCGGTCGGCGTCGGTGACGGTCAGTTTGACACCGCGGTTTTGCAGCGCGATCTCGAGCGCCCGCATGCGGTTCCACAGCATCTGGCCGGCCAGCCCGGTGTAGAGCGAGTCCAGATCCGCGGCCGGCTCGCCGGTGTAGAGCGGATGCAGCGCCGCGGTACGGCGGACGTTGACCAGCACCAGGTGGCGGCGCGCCAGCAGGGGGATGTCGCGCTCGAAACTGTCGGCCAGCAGCGCGTCGTCGAGCGAAGTGAAGAAGACCAGCAGCGAGCGGCGCCGCAGGTTGAGTTGCAGGCTGGTGAAGACCTCGCGGAAATCGGGGCTGACGCGCTGGGCGTGCAGGTTGTAGATGGTTTCGCGGCACAGCCGGAAATGGTCCATGCCGCTGCGCGCCCGCACGAACTTGTGGGTACGGTCGCTGAAGGTGACCAGTCCGAAGCGGTCGCCCTGTTTTTCGGCCACCAGCGCCAGGTGCAGGGCCGCATCCACGAAACTCTCCAGGATGCCTTCGCGCGCCGAGAGCCGCGACGAATCGAGGATCGCGTAGACCTCCTGGGCATGCTCCACGCGGTACAGTTTGACCGCCGGAAAACTGCGGCGGGCGGTGGCCTTCCAGTCGATGTCTTCGAAACTGTCGCCGGGCAGGTAATGGCGCAGGTTCTCGAATTCCCTGCCCTTCCCCACCTGCCGCCGCACGCGCAGGCCGAGATTGGCGGTACGCAGAAATAGCGCCGCCGTGGCGCGGTCGCGCAGGTTGGGGTAGACGCGGAAGCGGAAATCGAGCGGCCTCGGCTGGCGGGCCAGCCACAAACCCAGAGGCGAACTGGCTTCCACGTGCAGTTCCTGCAGCGCATGGTCGCCGCGCGCGCACCCGGTGCAGGGCCACTCCACTAGCGATGCGCCGGGGGCGGCAGGCACGTCCAGCACCGGCGACTCGGTATCGATGCCCGGAAGCGGTGCGATGCCCAGGCGAAGATCGAGCGGCGCATCGCCCCGGTTTTCGATGGTGACGGGGAAGCTTGCGGAGACATCTTTGGTGAGGCGGATGAAGGGCGGAGTGCGTAGCGAGACATCGGCGATACGGCGCAGGGCCGCGGCAGCGTCAGACGCGGCGACGGCGACGCATACCGCAAGGCCTGTCAGGCAGGCTGCGGTCAGGTGCGGGAACATCCCGGCGAGGGACGCCAGCGGCAGCGCTACGGCCACGGAAACCAGCAGCAGGCGTGGGGCGGGAGCTAACATGGGGCCTTATGTGGGGCAGGTTGGTAACCTGCGGCGGAGTGGCACTCGGCCTGCCGACCAACATGCAAATGCCGACTAGGCCGAGTACCAATCGGCCGCAGGTTACCAACCTGCCCCACATAACGCACTTTCATCGCGGCACCGGCACTTCGTGCAAAATGCGGTCCAATACTTCGCTCGAGCGGACGCCTTCCAGTTCCGATTCGGGACGCAGCAGCAGGCGGTGCTCCAGCACCGGGAGCGCCACGGCGCGGATATCGTCGGGGCTCACGAAATCGCGCGTCGAGAGCGCGGCCCAGGCCCGTGCGGCGCGCAAGAGCGACTGCGTGGCGCGCGGGCCGGCGCCCACCAGAATGGCATCGTCGGTGCGCGTGCGGCGAACCACTTGCACGGCGTAGTCTACCAGTTGGTCGCTCACCTGCACGGTTTCGAGCACTTCGCGCAGGCCGGCCAGATCGGTTTCGGCAAGGCAAGGGGTCACGTCGCCGCGCTGCAGCACGGCCTCGGGAGCCTCCGCGCCCAACGATCGCCGGCCGAGCGACAGTTCCTCATCCACGCCCGGCCAGCCCATGTTGATCTTCAGCATGAAGCGGTCTTTCTGCGCCTCGGGCAGCGGATAAGTGCCCTCGCTCTCGATGGGGTTCTCGGTGGCGAAGACCGTGAAATTGGGCGACAGGCGGTAGGTTTCGCGGTCGATGGTGACGGTGCGCTCCTGCATGGCTTCGAGCAGCGCGGATTGCGTCTTGGCGGGCGCGCGGTTGATCTCGTCGCCCAGCAGGAACGTGGTGAACAGCGGGCCCTTGACCAGCGAAAACTCGTTGCGCTGCAGGTTGAACACGTTGGTCCCGGTGATGTCGGCGGGCATCAGGTCGGGGGTGAACTGGATGCGTTTGAACTCCGAGCCCAGCACCGCGGCCAGGGTGCGCGCCAGCAGCGTCTTCCCCAATCCGGGAACGCCTTCGATGAGGGCGTGCTGGTTGCACAGCACCACCACCAGGGAGTAGCGGATGGCCTCCTCCTGCCCGATGATCACCTTGCGGATACCGGCAATCGCGGTGTCCATGACAGATTGAAATTGTTCGAAGTTCAAAGTTCTCCTTTCGCGTGCAGCAAGGCTTGGATTTCGCGCGTAGCTTCCACCGGCCGGCCAGCCGACCGGGCGGCGATGGCTTCGGCTTGCTGCCGGCGTTCGGGCGTTACCTGGTGGCGGTTGGCGGTGAGCCACTCCCTCCAGCAAACCGCGGCCACTTCCGCGGGTGGAATGTGGCGCTTCAAGAGGGTCAACAGGCCGGCTTGCGAGGTCCGTCCGGAGAGACGCGCGCCAGGACGGGCCGCAACCGGCGGTGGGAAGCCGCTGGAATTTCTCCAGATGAACAGCGCCGCACAGATTCCGAGGCCGATGGCCAGGCCGGTCAGTCGGAACTGGCGCGCCATTCCCACCACGCTGCCCGATTCCGCAATGCCCAAATGCTCTTCGTCGAAGACGATCCGTGGATATCGGCCGATGGCCCCGGAGACCTGTGGCAGGCGGCCCATCGAAACGGTGGATTCGTTGGTGAAGTCCGCGCTTTCCGCGAGCAACACCACGCTGCCCTTGCCGAAATCGCGTTCGATGGCCAGAATCTTCGGCCCCACCTGGTCGCGCACCCGCCAGCCATCGGCCTTGGCGAAGGAAAGGGGATGCGGATTCTTCTTGTCGGAATCGAATTGAAAGCTCACCTTCCAGAGCGTCTTGATAGGCGGCTCGATGGGGATCTCCGGTTTCGAAGTCTTCTTCGCGTGCTTGGTCTTGGGCTGCTCCGGACGGTCGAAATCTTCTTGCTTCGGCGGGTTCTCGGGATCGATCCGCATGGCCAGCACCACGCGGTTGCCGCGCGTCGCGATCCGTTCCACAGGACGCAGAAAGAGAGCGTCGTTCCAACATACCTGCAGCGGATTCACGGCCAGCAGGATCAAGGTGGCGCCGTCGCGCGGAAGAAACTCCATGGGCAGGAAATTGCGCTCCACGGTGACTCCGGGGAGCCGTCCCAGGCTGTCATAGAGCAGTTTGGCTCCCATGCGGTCGGTGCGCAAGGTGGAGAATTCCGGGTAGAGTTCGCCCGATGCGAACTGTCGATTGAACAGGGCGATGGCGCCCCAGAAGAAGACCGCCGCGGCGAGTAGCGCCAGCGTCCACGATCGGTACGCGCGGCTCATGCGGCAGCCCCCTGAGAGTCTGGCACTGGGATTCGTCGAGACTCGCAAGTTGCCGTTGTGGGGCAGGTTGACAACCCAATGCCGCATACTTTTCCCATAACCGGACACCGGCGTTGATTGAGTCTCGAACGCTGTTTTATGTGGGGCAGGTTGGCAACCTGCGGCCGAGTGGCACTCGGCCCGCCGACCAGCATGCAAATGCCGACCAGGCCGAGTACCACTCGGCCGCAGGATACCATCCTGCCCCACAAATTCTGCAGCATTCCCAATACTGGGAAAAGTATGCGGCAT
>Ga0181529_10002770_pt1 | contig 20548 bp, 8 predicted proteins | sample PEATcosm2014_Bin_36_FD_119763 | JGI IMG/M metagenome (GOLD analysis project Ga0181529, IMG submission 119763) | Peatland microbial communities from MTU Mesocosm Facility, Houghton, MI, USA - PEATcosm2014_Bin10_30_metaG | ecosystem: Environmental > Terrestrial > Soil > Wetlands > Peat | place... | reverse complement strand
GATGTAGTTGAGTCCGGCACCGTACATGGAGTCGATGCAGAATTTCATGCCGGATTTTTTCAGCGCATCCAGGCTGGTGAAGCTCTGAATGGCCGCCAGATAAGGCGGCAGGAAATCGACCTCCACAATGGGCGCGGGATGGGCGGCACGCGGAACGGGCTGGCCAAGGCGCGACTCGATCTCGGCAATCATCGACGGCTTGCCGGAGCCGCCGTACCAGCCTTTGTATTTGACGCCATTCCACTCGGCGGGATTGTGCGAACTGGTGATCATGATGCCGCCGGCGGCCTTGCGATGAAAGACGGCGTAGCTGAGCGCCGGGGTGGGCGTAATGCCGCTGGCCAACTCCACGCGAATGCCGGTCGAGGCCACCACCTCGGCGCACGTGCGCGCAAAGCGATTCGAGCCGAAGCGCGTGTCATAGCCGATGCAGATGCCCTTGGCGGGGTCTTCCTTGGCGTGGATATAAGCAGCGATGGCCTCGGCGGCGATGCGTACATTGGCGAAGGTGAAGTCGTCGGCGATGATGGCGCGCCAGCCGTCGGTGCCGAACTTGATTGGAGGATTGGCCATGATTGGGTTCTTGCTCCCTGCTCTCTAGGGTAATGGATTGGGGCGCAAAGAGAGCGGCCAGCGCGACCGCGGTCGAGAATTCGCGCCAAATCGGTACAACTCCGCAACCTCTCCCTGTCGCGTAGCTCCCCTGCGCTGGTACACTTCCCTGTCAGAGGATTCCAGCAACCGCCCTCACCCATCGGAGGTCCACCGTGCCCGAGTTTCATCCCTTTGTTCCCGCCAGCGACAACCGCCCTGAGTTCACCCTGCGCGCCGTTCTGCTCGGCTCCTTCTTCGGCATTCTTTTTGGCGCCGTCACGGTTTACGTCGGCCTCAGGGCAGGACTCACGGTGGCAGCTTCCATCCCCATCGCGGTGCTGTCGATCAGTATCCTCCGCGCCTTTGGCCGCAGCTCTATTCTGGAAAACATCATCGTCCAGACCACCGGCAACGCTGGCCAATCCATCGCATCCGGTGTGATTTTCACGCTGCCAGCACTGGTCTTTCTGGGCTTCGATCTGGAATACTCGCGCATCTTCATGCTGGCGCTGATTGGCGGCTTTCTTGGCGTCCTCTTCATGGTGCCGCTGCGCCGCCAGCTGATCGTGGAGGAGCACGGCACGCTGGCCTATCCCGAAGGCACGGCCTGCGCCGACGTGCTGATTGCCGGCGAAAAAGGCGGCTCCTTTGCCAGCCGCGTCTTCATGGGCCTCGGCCTGGGCATGGTCTATACCTTTTTCCAGAATGAAAATCTCTTTGGCGCATGGCCCGGCACGCCGGAGTTCCAACCCGACTTCGGCCCGCAGCACGTCCTGAGAGGCGCATCCATCAAGGCCGACGCGACGCCGGAGTATTTAGGCGTTGGCTACATCATCGGACCGCGCACCGCGGGAATTATGGTTGCCGGCGGCGTCTTCTCCTGGCTGGTGCTGATGCCGCTGATTTACTTCTTCGGCAAGGAGGTCGGTCATCCCATCTACCCCGGCACCGTGCCCATCGCGCAGATGGATCCCAGCCAGCTCTGGGCAACCTATATCAAGCCTTTCGGTGCCGGAGCCGTCGCTGCCGCCGGACTCATCACCCTCCTCAAGACCATGCCCACCATCATCAGCGCGCTCGGCTCCGGCTTCCGCAATATGCGCGCAGGCAACGCAGAAAAAGCCGAAGAGATGCGCACGGAACGAGACTTCTCCATGGGCACGGCCGTCATTGGCTCGGCACTGCTGATTATTCTGATGTTCTGCTTTCTCTACTTCCGTCCGGTTCCCGGCGCGCAGGTCGGCATCTGGGCCAACCTGGCCGCATCGTTTCTGGTCGTCTTCTTCGGATTCCTCTTTGTCACCGTCAGTTCTCGCGTCGTTGGACAGATCGGCAGCTCGGCCAATCCCATGTCCGGCATGGCCATCGCCACTCTCATGGCCACCTGCGCAGTCTTTCTCGTCGAGGGCTGGACGGTTCCGGCCTACGGCGCGCTGGCCATTACCATCGGCGGCGTGGTCGCCATCGCCGCAGCCGAGGCCGGCGACACCTCGCAGGATCTCAAAACCGGCTACCTGGTCGGAGCCACGCCGCGCCTGCAGCGATTCGCCTTTCTCATCGGCATCGTAGTCTCCACCGTCGCCATCGGCTGGACCCTGCGCCTGATGAACGAAGGCTCGCAAGAGTTCCGCGAAGCCCCGCAGGCCTGGAACCTCGCCGCGCCGCATCAGGGCGTTGCCGTGCAGAACGACACGACCAGCCTCTATCAGCAGTTCGCCGTTATCGGCGCGAATAAAACCAAGACCCTCCACCACAAGAGCGAGTACATTGTGCTCAACGCCATCGGCTCGCCGGAGCTGGCCGACGGCAAGTACCTCTACTCGCCCGCCAGCGGCAAGATTGAAGTGCAATGGATTCCCGGCATCGGCAGCGAGAAGATCGCCGCGCCCCAGGCCCGCCTCATGGCCACCGTCATCAGCGGGATTCTCAGCCGCAAGCTGCCCTGGGGACTGGTGCTGCTGGGTGTCTTTCTGGTTCTCGGCGTTGAGTTGCTGGGCATTCGCTCGCTCACCTTCGCCGTCGGCGCGTATCTCTCCATCGGCACCACGCTGGCCATCTTTGTCGGCGGCCTCATGCGCTGGATGGTAGACTCCGCCGTCAAGAAGGCCGGCGGCGACGCCGACTCGGAGGGTGATGTCTCGCCCGGTTCGCTCTATGCCTCCGGACTTATCGCTGCCGGCGGCATCATCGGCCTGCTCGGCATGGGCCTGAAACTCTACGAAAACCTCTTGTCCAAAGACAACCCCATCGCCTTCCACATCACCAGCAACCCTGCCGTCTCAGTCCTGGCCTTCGCCGCGCTGGCGTTCTCGCTCTACTACTTTGCCCGCAAGCCGCTGGTCTCTGAAGGAAAGGAAGAAAGCTGGATTAGTGAAATGATGTATGGTGGGTGCTGGTTCGTCGGCGGATCCTTGGTCACGGCCGCCACGTATTCCTATGCGGTCGAACATAGAGGCGAGGGTTATGTGATTGCGTGGGGTGCAATTCTTTATGGCGCAGTCCGTTTGGTGAGAGGCTTTATCCGTTCACTACGTCGGTAGGTCGTACGACACGCCAACTCGTCTTCTTTGTTCCCAACAGTGATCAGGGTGCCCCATCCTTCGCGCATTTTGCGAAGGGTGGGTGGGCTATGAGACGGCACACCAGCCCGCAGCCTAAGCCATAGCATCCAGCGCCTTGAAGTGCCCCTTCCGCGCGAACTCCAGCAACGACCCATCTGCCGGGTACCCCATCCTTCGCGCATTTTGCGAAGGGTGGGAATCCACGAACCCCGACCAGCGTTTCCCTGACCCCTGTCGAGAATCCACTAACCCCATGCGAGCGGGAAGCGAGCGTCTTCCGCACCGCAGGTGTCTGGCCCCACCGCAGGTGGCGCAGGTGCTTGCAGATAATTACCCTTCCCCGGCGCACAATCAATTCATGAACGCCAACCAAAGCTCCGGGCTTCCCTATTCCCTGGTCCCTGGCACTACGGAATGTGACACCGTGAAACTCATGGCGCGCAAGCGCCGGCTGGCCGCACCGCAGGTGCCCCCCTCCCCCCCCTTTTTATTTTTCACAAGCCTGTCCGGTAATTATTTCGACAACAGACCACCTTCTAAATCAATGATTCCAAACATAAACTAAATAACACCTCGCCTCAGGTAACCAATGAGGCGGGCGGCGCAGCTCCCCAAAGTGAAGGATGAATAAATCCAGGCGCACCAGGTCCCGTTTCCGGGACCTGGGATTCCTGCACGCCCGCTCACCGGCTCAGCGTGAAGATCACATTGACGGTGGTCTCCACTTCAACGGGCTGGCCATCGAGCAGATAGGGGCGATAGCGCCAGCTCTCAACGGCGTCGAGCGCGGCCTGCCGCAGCATCGCCGGACCGCTGGTGACGCGCAGGTTCTCGATGGTGCCGGTCTTGGAGACGGTGGCCGCCAGCGTGACGGTGCCCTCGACGCGCGCGGCCCGTGCAATCGGCGGATAGACCGGCATGGTTTTGCGCAGCAGCAGCCCTTCTTCCACGGCGGTGGAGACGCGCACGGGAGCATTCACCGCCGGACGGACGACGGGCCGCGCCGCAGGACCAGACAATGCCGGGTCGAGTCCGTTCGGATTGCCGAAGCCCGGTGCGCTCACGGCGTCGAAGATTGGGGCTTCCGGCGCGCTGGGCTTGTAGATGCCGATGGGGATTCTGCTGGGCACAACGATTTGGCCGTCAGGCATCTCAGTGGCGGGCGGGGTTGCCTGCGGAATTGGTTTGGGCAACGGTTGTTGCTGAAACTGGGGAGCGGAGATGTCCGCAGAGGCGAAGACCGCAGGCGGCAGCGCCATGGGACAGAGCAGCGGAATCAAAACCAGCGCCAGCAGGATGGTGGAGTTGAAGAAGAAGACCGCGATCATCCAGCGGCGGCTGCGGGTGTGGATTCTTCCCGCGGATTCAAAGATGGAGTCTTCAAACATGGCCTGCCTCCCGCACCACAGATTCAGCGCGCCGCGGGAAGCAGGAGAGCCTTTGAGGCGCAAGCCGACTGACCGCTCGGCGCGCCAAACCGGCGCGGGAAGCGGGCTTCAAGGCCCTGCGTTCATCCCATTCGGAAGCACTGTACTTATGTAGACACCGGAGCAAGACGAAGTGTTCCCGGCTTTCGCGAGGGGCGCGAAAATTGATTGGATAGTCAGAGCGCCGGGTTGGTAGTTAACGCATTGAGTTGTAACTATGGCTTGTTAAAGTTCACGGATTCCCGCCCATTTCGCAAATACGCAAAATGGACGGAGCACCCTGACTGTATTGGTTAATCAATGGCGGGACGCCCACCAACTTTGACTGACGCGAGTGAAACGAATCATTCACTGCCGCGGCGCGGCTCCGCGCAGCGATTCGATAATGGCCTTGAACGACCCCAGCAGACTGGAGATCTGGCGCACCGGCATGGTGACGGCCTTGGCCACAAAGTCACCGGCGCGATCCACGCCGTCCAGCAGGCTGGTGCACATATCATCCACGCGCGAGCTTTGCTTGCGCACCTTCTCCACAATCTCCATTGCCGTGGATTGCACGCCCTCGGCCTGCACGCGCAGCCCGTGAGCAATCTCCGCCAGCTCGTCGGTGGTTGCCTCGATCTTGGGCGAGACGCGCTGCAGCAGCCCCTGCGCATCCGCAAAGAACTCCTGCCCGCTGACCAGCAGCGCCTGGGTGTTGGCCAGCATATCCCGCGAGTCGTAGAGCACAGGCATCAGCGCGGCGCGCAAGCTCTCCACCTGCACGCGCAGGGAGCTGGCCGTCTTGCGCACGGCGAGGGTGATTGCCAGCAGCATGATGGTCTGTAGCAACAGCGCCAACCCGGTGATCACCGCAAAGGCCAGCAGGATGGTTTGAAGGTCTAGTTTGGGCATGATTCGTAGCCTCGCGCAGCCGATCTGCGAGCTTGGGTTCGGTTCTCGTATGCACTCCGACACATGAGCCGGAGCGGTTTCTCTGGAGTGTGCGCCTGGGCGGCAACAGCCACTCAAACGGCTCCCGAGGAAGATCGGGGCAACTTGCAGCGCCCTCGGGCCGAACCGCAATCCGGCCCAGAGACAACGCCGGTTAAACCTCCGTAGGCTCGGCGGGAGCCGGAGGCGTCTTGTAGGCCTGACGGCCCGCGTCCACGGCCGCCGAAACCCTGGTGGCCTGCTCGGTCACCAGGCTCTTGCCGCGCTCCACAAATTCTTCCCACTGCGCCCGTCCGCGATCCACTACCTCGCGGCCGCGGTCGACGTATTCGCTCACCTGCTCACGGCTTTTGTCCACCAGGTCGCTCATCTGTTCAGCGGCCTGCCGGGTGCGGTTGCGCAGAAATTCGGTTCCCTCGCGGGCACCGTTGAGCAAGTCTTCCCGCGTCTCACGGCCGCTCTTGGGCGCATAAAGAATGCCCACCAGCGCACCTACGCCTAATCCAGCAATAAACCACGCCAGACCGTTAATCTTGTTTTCTTCTGCCATGACGAATATCTCTCCTTCTGCTCAGCTTGAAGATGGCCTGAGCGTATCAAATTTCCCTATGTACCGCAAATGACGGGCCGGTTGCAGTGCCCACGTAGCCTCCAGGCGCAGCCGACACCAGCGAAAGCCCGAGCGCCCCTGGAAAACCAGACGCAGCCTCAGTATAAGGAGTCGCAACATCGCCAGTGTGAGCAAGTTTACTCTTTTTCCCTTCCAGATGCGGAAAAACTCATCGCGCCCAAAAACGAACTAGCACTTCAGCGCCACCCGGATGTGCAGCTCCTTCAACTGCTGCTCGGTCACCGTGGTCGGCGCATCCACCATCAGGTCGATGGCCTTGGCGGTCTTGGGGAAGGCGATGACCTCGCGCAGACTGGGCGCTCCCGCCAGCAGCATTACGATGCGGTCCAGACCGAGAGCAATGCCTCCGTGAGGCGGAGTTCCGTACTCCAGCGCATCCAGGAAGAAGCCGAAGCGCGCGTGAGCTTCCTCATCGCTGATGCCGAGCGACTGGAAGATCTGCTGTTGCACATCTTTTCTATGGATGCGGATCGAACCCGAACCCAGCTCCAGCCCGTTCATCGCCAGGTCATAGCAATTCGCGCGCACAGAGGCCGGGTCCGTGACCAGATTCGCCATGTCGGCTTCGTGCGGCGCGGTAAAGGGGTGATGCGCGGGCATCCACTTGGCGAGCGTTGCATCGAACTCGAACATGGGAAAGTCGGTGATCCAAATGGGCTGGAAGGCCTTGGAGCCATCGATAAGAACCGCTCCGCTCCGCTCCGCCGCCAATAACACAACCTTCTCGGTGACAGCAAAGGCACCATGCCGGTCGGCATACTTCTTGGCCAGCTCGGTACGGAAGTTGCCCGCCGCCGAGTAGACGTTGATCTCGCGCTCGCTCAGACGGCCTTCAAACTTGGTGTCGCTGGCCTTGACCGGATGCGCCGGATCGCCGGCCACGATGATGACAAAGTCGGCGTCGGAAGCGCCCGCAAGTTCGCGCACCTTGACGGCGGATTCAGGGAAGCCCTTGGCCAGCCGCTTGAAATCGTCGATGAACTTGGCGCCCTTCTTCAGGTCGAAGGTCGGATGGTTGTCCTCGCGCTCCTTGCGGCTCAGTTCGCCGACGTTGGGAATGCGGAAGGCAACAACCGGCAACGCGGGATCAATCTGCAACGCGGCCAGATCGGCATCGCTGAAGGCGGGGCGCACATCGACCAATCCCGGCAGACGCAGGTCGGGCTTGTCCGAGCCGAACTGCCGCATGGCATCGTCGTAGCTGATGCGCGGAAAGGGCACAGGCAGCGTAACCCCAGCCGCCGCAAAGCCCGCCGCCAAAAACTTCTCCGCCACAGCAAAGACCGTCTCCTGGCGCGGAAAGCTCATCTCCAGGTCAATCTGCGTGAACTCCAACTGGCGGTCGGCGCGCAGGTCCTCGTCGCGGAAGCAGCGGGCAATTTGAAAATACTTGTCGAAGCCGGAGATCATCAGAATTTGCTTGAAGATTTGCGGCGATTGCGGCAGAGCGTAAAACTCGCCCGCGTGCAGGCGGCTGGGCACCAGAAAATCGCGCGCGCCTTCGGGCGTGCTCTTGGTCAGGATCGGCGTTTCGATCTCCAGAAATCCCTGCTGGCTGAGGTTGTCACGGATGGCCAGAGTAATATCGTGGCGCAGGCGAAAATTGTGCTGCATCTCCGGGCGGCGCAGGTCCACGTAGCGGTACTTGAGGCGGACTTCCTCGTTCTGAATCGCCTCTTCCGACGGCGAAAACGGCGCAAGGCGCGTGTCATTCAGCACCAGCAACTCGGTCGCCGCGATCTCGATTTCGCCCGTCGGCATCTTGGGGTTGATCGTGTCAGCCGAGCGCGGGCGCACCCGGCCCACCGCCGCGATAACGTACTCCGGCCGCACGTGCTCGCCCTTGGCGTGGCCGTCGGGGCAGAGTTCAGCGTCGAGCACAATCTGCGTAATGCCGCTGCGGTCGCGCAGATCGAGAAAGATCAGGTTGCCGTGATCGCGGCGGCGGTTGACCCAGCCCATCAATACAACCGTCTGCCCAGCCTGCGCCGAGCGCAACTCGCCGCAAGTGTGCGTCCGTTCGAGATTCCCTTGAAAATCAAGCACTGCTCGTGTCCTTTGCTTACCTATCTCATTAAACTTTGGGTGCCCCAGGTCCGGATTTTCGGAGCTGGGAAACCGCGAACTCCATGGCGCGCAAGCTTCGTCTGCCACCACCACAGGTGGTCAATTGGAAAGAAAGACCGCCAGCTCCCCGCGAGGAACCTTCGTCTGCACACCTGTCGAAAAATTCTTCACCGTCAGAATACCGGATTGAAGCTCATCCTCGCCCAGAATGATGATCTGGCGAGCGGTCTTCTCCGCCGCGTCGAAGGACTTCTTGAGCCGGAAGCTACCCTCGCCCAACTCAATCCACAGCCCCTGGTGACGCAGCTCCCGCGCCAGAACGAGGCCGGCGGCGTTCATCGCCTCCCCCAGCGGCGCAACAAATGCATCCGCCTTGGCCGCAACAGACGCGCCTTCCTCCTGCGCCAGCAGCGTCAGCACCAGCCGGTCCTCGCCTATGGCGAAGCCAATCCCCGGCGCGCGCGGGCCGCCCAGCATCTCCGAAAGCCCGTCGTAGCGCCCGCCGCCCAAAAGAGCATTCTGCGCGCCCAGGCCGCCGTGCGTAAACTCGAAGGTCGTCCGCGTGTAGTAGTCGAGGCCGCGCACCAGGCGATGATTGCGCGTATACGGCACGCCCGCCGCATCCAGCGCCGCCGTCACCGCCGCAAAGTGCGCCCGCGACTCCTCATCCAGCGAGTCGGCAATCATCGGCAGCGTCTCGATGATTGGCTGATCAGCGGGAACCTTGCAGTCCAGCACGCGCAGCGGATTGGTCTCCGCGCGCCGCTGGCAATCCGGACACATTTGTGAAACCAAAGGAACCAGCGCTGCTCGAAGTGCCTGATTGTAACGTTCGCGGTCTGCGGAGGATCCGACAGAGTTCAGATGCAGCGTCCAACCCTGGATGCCCAGCTCGTCCAGCAGAGTAGCCAGCATCTCCAGCACCTCGGCGTCGCGCAGCGGCGATTCGCTGCCCGCACTGGGCGGCCCGATGACCTCGGCCCCGATCTGCGAAAACTGCCGGTAGCGCCCCTTTTGCGGCCGCTCCCGCCGGAACTGCGGACCGATATAGTAGAGCTTCTGCAAGAGACCGCTCTCGCCCAGCCCATGCTCGATGTAGGCGCGCACCACGCCGGCGGTATTCTCAGGGCGGAGGGTGAGCGATTGCGTCTTCTCCGACTGCGCGCGCGCCCGGTCCTCCCAGGTGTACATTTCTTTGGAGACGATGTCAGTCTCCTCGCCCACCCCGCGGGCAAAGAGGCCCGTGTCCTCAAAGACCGGCGTGCGAATCTCGCCGAAGTTGTAGCGCGCAAAGACCGCCCGCGCCGTCGCCTCGATGCGGTTCCAAAGCGCCGTCTCCGGCGGCAATAGATCCCGCGTCCCGCGTACTGCTTTCAGTGTGCTCATAACTCTTCTAGTCTAAATGGAGCGAGTCTGGACTACCGAAATGTCACCTCATAGACCCGAAATGCACCCGCCTCCTGATCGAAGACGACTTCTTTGAGCGGACTAGATTCTGGAAATTTGGTCACTGTCCCTGGCGTATGTTTGGTCCACATACGAATTTCGTCCTCGACACCTTTCATCTGTGGACCCAAAGTCATAATCGCCTTCGCAGCGCGCTGGAGACAGAGCGATACAGGGCTGTTTGCGTCGGATAGAACCTTTCTTGCTGAACCGGACTGTATGCCGAATGCCTCCGTCGTAGAACACTCGATCTCGCCCGATACCAATTCCATCATTTTGTCGACGTCTTGGGATTGAACTGCCTGAGCGAACAAACGAACCTCTTCACTCCCAGCAAATCCGGGCGGATCGTTTCCCGGCTGGTCAATGATCTGAATACTATAAAGCCGATGCGAAGACGTGAATTCCAAAGTATAATTTTCACTCGCGTAGTCCCATAGGTCGAGGTTCACATCGTCCTCGTGGCTGATTTTCGTGGGTTTGCCAAGCGTGAACTCGACTCTTTGCGCAGAGTCGCCCAATTGCAAACCAAAGAAGCCAGTTGGCCCAGAAGACTCACTTCCGGTCAATTCGAGTTGAACAACCTTTCCTTGCAATTCAGAGTTCTTCCCATCAAAATAAAAGGCAACCAGATAGTCTTCCTTACTACCGGGTAAGTGGTAGGCGACGGCGGTTGTGTCATGGCTACCCTTTTCTTCGTGAAATGGTTTTCCTAACGCAGCCTCAACTGCCTTGCGGTCCTGCCGCAGTAAAAAACCATTCAACTCGTGCGCGCGAGTGTGAGTGAGGGTAGCGGCTTTAGCACGCATCTCCGGTGATTGCCCGTTACCAGCGGTGGCCGAGCAGACCAAGATGGCACACAATAAGACAAGAGCAAATCTTGGAGAGTTCATGTTGCCAGTCTACAGAGGAGCATTGCGCTTGTCAGCCGAAATTTCTCCGGCAAACTCCTCTCTACATTTAGCCTATGCCCTCTTCTTGATCGACTCCATCAGCGCCCCATCTATCCGCGTCTGCCAACCCCGCCCGGTAGCTTTGAAGTGGTCAATCACCTCGGGCGAAAGTCGCAGCGAGACCAGCGTCTTGGTCGGAGCCTTCTGCGGGCCGCGCTTGCCTCTGCGCACCACCTTGCCGCCGCGAATCAGATCGGCCTGCGCCAGCCACGCCCGCGCTGCTTCGGCGTCATTTGGGTCATAAGGGCCGTCCTCCGGCTCGTAGGGGATCGTGTCTCCCTCTTTGAAAGCCAGCACGCGCTCCCAATTGGTCTCACTCTTTGTAGTATCCATCAATTTAATTGTATCTACAAAAATGCGTGCGGCTGCTCAAGGAATGGCGGAAGGGGAGGGATTTGAACCCCCGGAACCCGTAAAGGTTCGTCGGTTTTCAAGACCGATGCAATCAACCGCTCTGCCACCCTTCCGCTTTCTTCAAAATATCATGCATCTGGCCGCGTCGCGCGCCAGAGCAGTGGGTCTGATTGAAAGAGCAATCCCTCAGGGGCTATAGCCCGTACCCTTCAAACTGACCCACCACCCGCAGCTGTTGGCGCGGTGGTGGAATTCTGCCGCAGAGGCCTGCAACGAACGCGGCAACAATTCCGCAACTGGGACAGGGTTTCAAAAGCGAAAATGAAGGAATTTTTGCACGGGGGTCATATGCTGTGGCAGGGGAGCAGTTCGATAGCTGAGATATGGCCAATTGGCGGGTGCGGGAAGTCGTTGGGAGAACTGACGATAGCCGCGCCTGAAGGAAATCCGCGGCCGTCAGGAGCTTTTCATGCGCCTCAGAAGCCTGTCTCTTCTCGTCGCCTTGTTCGCATTTGCTTCCACATCGCTGGGCCAGAACGCCTCCACGCCGGTCAACTTTACGGCCACCAGCGTGGGATCGAGCAGCACCCAGACGGCGACGCTTGTCTTTCAGAGTTCAGGGACGGTGGCGAGCATCCAGGTGCTGACGCTGGGCGCGCCCGATCTGGACTTTCAGGCGGCGGCGGGCGGCAGTTGCACCACGGCGTATTACTCCGCCAGCGCGAGCTGCACGGTTAATGTGAGCTTTGCGCCGCTCTATCCCGGAATGCGCATGGGGGCGGTGGTGTTGGCCGACGGCAGCGGCAATACGCTGGCGATGGATTACGTGGGCGGCGTGGGCAATGGCGCGCTGCTGGATTATCCCGCTGGACAACTGCATCCCATCAGCGGAAGCTTCACCGGTCCGACGGGCGTTGCCGTGGACGGAGCGGGAAATCTGTATGTCTCGGACTACACCTCCAAGGTGATCTGGAAGGTGGCGGCGAGCAACGGCGCGGTGAGTGCGTTCTATAACACTTCCAGCTCAGAGAACGGTCCGCTGGATGTGGCCGTCGATGGCGCGGGAAATGTCTACTACCCCGACGGACCGTACGGCCATGTGTATAAGATTCCACCTTCGGGAGGCACGGCAACCAACATTGTCACCGGTGCCAGTTATCCCTTTGCAGTGGCCCTGGACGCGGTGGGCAACCTGTATGTCGCGGATTACTCGGGCGGCGTGATCCGCAAGGTTCCCAGCAACGGAGGCGCCGCAACCAGCGTGGTCACGGGCCTGGGCAGCGCCACCGGAGTGGCAATTGATGCGGCCGGCAACATTTACATCGCGGAAAACGGCGTTTCCCCCATTCTCAAAGCCGCCTCCGGCAGCAGCACGGCAACCACACTCGGCTCCTACATCTATCCCAATCAGATCGCCGTGGACCCCGCCGGTCATCTCTATGCCACCAGCACCGGCTACGGACTCTATCAAGTCACGGCCAGCGGCAGTGCCAAGACCATGCTGGTTGCCGACGGAACAGATGGATTGGCCCTGGCCAAAGGCGTCACGCTGGATGGTGCGGGCAATGTTTATTTCACTGATATGAACGGGCACCAGGTCTTCAAGCTGGACCGGAGTGATCCGCAGGCTCTCAGCTTTGGGCCAACAGAGGTGGATACCGACAGCGCTTCGCAGACCGTGGCCGTCGAGAACGACGGCAATCAGCCGCTGAACTTTACCACGATGACGGAGAGCTATGCCTCGGTGGTCTCGGTGGGCAGCGACTGCTCGACCAGTTCGGCTTTGGCAGTGGGCGCGGATTGCAACCTGGGCATCGAGTTTGCGCCGACGGTGACGGGCGCGCCTGTGAGCGGCTCGGTGCAGCTTGCCGACAACGCGCCCAACACGCCGCAGAGCATTCCTTTGAGCGGCATTTCGACCAGTCAGACGCCGCTGGTCTTCTCCACAGCGCCGCCGACGACTCTGACAGCGGGCGGCAATGCGGGAACCGTAAGCGTGAGCATCGAAAACGGCGGCGTGGTGCAGACCGGATCGAGCGCGTCGGTGACGCTGACGGTGAGCGGACCCTCCGGCTACAGCGCAAGCTATGGCCCGACCAGCACCTCCAGCGGCGTGGTCAGCTTCAATCTTGCTTCGGCCACGCTCGCCACGGCGGGCGAGTATACCTACACGGCCACGGCAACGGGATTTTCGACCGGCACGGCCAACGAAACGGTGCTCGCCGCGCCGTATGACTTCACCAACACCAACGTGGGCGTCGCCAGCTCGACCGTTCCCGTGACGCTGACCGTGCAAACCGCGGGCACGCCGGCGGCGATTGCGGTGCTGACGCAGGGTGTCGCCGGAGTTGACTTCACTTATGCCGCGGGAGGAACGTGCGCCACCAGCACGCCCTACAACGTGGGCGATACCTGCACGGTGAATGTGGTCTTTACCCCCGCATATCCGGGGCAGCGCATGGGCGCGGTACAGTTGCAAAGCGCGAGCGGCGCGGTGCTGGCCACGGAGTTCATCAGCGGCACGGGCGAGGGTCCGCTGATGGTCTTTACGCCGCAGGTGCAGACCAGCATTGCAACCACGGGATCGGGAACGCCGTTTCCCAATGCCGTCGCCATTGATGCGGCGGGAAATCTTTACATCGCCGACTACAACTATACGACGGGGCGCATCGTGAAGATGCCGCCCAGCGGCAGCTCGCAAACGGTGCTGTGGAGCGGTGCCGCGCAGGTGCTGAGTCTGGCCGTCGATGGCGCGGGAACCGTCTATTTCATTCAATCCGGCACCGTCAATCTCTCGGTTCTACCGCTGGGCGCCAGCACCGCAAGCAACATCGCCTTTGCGCACGCACCGCAAGCCGTGACGGTGGACGGCGCGGGCAATGTTTATGTCTACATCAACTACAACAGCACCGGCAGCGTGGTAAAGATTGCCGCCGGAACCGGCACGCAGACGACCATCGCCACCGTGGCAAGCGTCTCCGGATCATCGGGAGGCATCGCGATTGACACCGCGGGCAACATCTACGTCATCTCGCAGTACGACGCGCAGGTGACCAAAATTGCCGCCGGCGGATCGCAAAGCAAGCTCGGATCCAGCCTGAGTGAAACATTTTCCGTGGCCGTGGATGCGGCGGGAAACCTCTATGTTGCCGAGTATGAAGCCAATCAGATACTGATGATTCCGGCGGGCGGCGGCAGCCAAACCACGCTGCCCTTTACGGGAATGACGTATGCCACCTTCGCCGCCGCCGTCGATGGCGCGGGCAATGTCTACGCAGCCAACTGGGGGCAGGACACGGTCTTTAAGCTGAGCGGCGCCGCGGTGCCGGCGTTGAGCTTTGACACTACCGAGGTCGGCCAAAGCAGCGCCGCGCAAACCGTCGGCATCGAGAACCTCGGCAATCAGGCGCTGAGCTTTACCTCCATTACGCCTGTAAGCAATGCGTCGGTGACCGCGACTACCTGCTCCACATCCATCCCGCTGATCATTGATGCAAGCTGCAACCTGAGCATTGCGTTTGCGCCGACGGCCTCCGGCACTCCGGCCAGCGGCTCAGTTTCGCTGACGGACAACGCCGCGGCCTCGCCGCAGAGCATCACACTGAGCGGCAACGCGCTGACCGGCGCGCAGATGCCCACGCACTTTGCCGTCAGCGCGCCCACTACGGTGGAGGCGGGCGGCAGTTACAGCTTCACGGTGACGGCCAAGGACTCCGGCGGCAGCACCGTCACCAGCTACACCGGCATGGTCGCCTTTACCAGCTCCGATGTCAATGCCGTCTTCCCCGCAAACAATGTAACCATCACCAACGGCACGGGAAGCTACAACTTTATTTTGGCGAGCGCCGGCAACCAGACCATCACGGCTACCGACAGCGCCAACAGCATCACCGGCAGCTCGGCGACCATCCAGGTTGTGCCCAGCAACTACGTCGCTCCCGCCACCAGCGTGGGCAACTCCAGCACCGCGCAAACGGTGACCTTTATCCTTCCCTCGGCGGTTACGCTGGGATCGATCAAGGTGCTCACGGGTGGCGCCAGCGGACTGGATTATCTGGTCGCCGCGGGCGGAAGCTGTGCCACGGGTACGCCCTACGCCAGCGGTGCCACCTGCACGGTCAACTACACCTTCACGCCTGCGTACCCCGGCTGGCGGCTGGGCGCGATCCAGTTGTACGACAATGCCCAGCCCACGGCCAATCTGGTATCGACCGTCTATCTCTCGGGCATCGGCAACGCGCCGCTGGCCGTGCTGGGGAAGGGCGTCGTGGGCTGCGGACTCAATAATGGCGTCGATCCCGACGGCATTGCCATCGACGGCAACGGAACCATCTACGTTCCCTACTCCGGCAACAACAACGTGAGCAAGTACACCTCGGCGTGCATCCTCACCACGCTGGGCACCGGCAGCTACTCGCTCTCCGGTCCCTCCGGCATTGCCGTGGACGGCGCGGGCAATATCTTCATCGCAGACACCGGCAACAACCGCATCGTCAAGGTGACGCAAGCAGGCGCGGCCAGCCTGGTCAGCCTGGGCAGCTACTCCTTCAAGCCCTTTGACGTGGCCGTGGATGGCGCGGGGAATCTCTATCTTGCCGATTACTACGGCAACCGCATCGTGAATATCTCGGCCAGCGGCGTGGCCAGCGTTCTGAGCACGCCCGGACTCACCCTGAATGAACCGGAGCACGTGACAGCAGACGGCGCGGGCAATGTTTATATCTCCGACAGCGGCAACGGACGCGTGGTCAAGGTGTCGGCGGCTGGAGCAGCCAGCGTGGTCAGCACCTCCGGCATACCAATCCTCCAAGGCAGCACCATCCATCCCGCGGGCCTTGCGGTGGACGCGGGCGGCGACCTCTACATCACCGACTACTACTACAACACCTACTCGCGCATCATCATGGTCTCGCCCGGCGGCACGGCCAGCGTGTTAAGCCTGAACGATGCCAACACCTCGAATACCGGCAGCATCGCCATCGGCCCCTCGGGAAATGTCTTCCTGGCCAGCAACAACTACTACTCCCTCATTCAACTGATCCGCAACTCCTCGCAGACGATGAGCTTTGCCAATACGCTGGTGGGTCAGACCAGCGCAGCCCAGACCCTGGCCGTCCAGAACATCGGCAACCAGCCCCTCGACTTCAACGCCATCACTCCCTCGACAGACTTCAACTTGAATGGCACCACCTGCTCTACCTCCTCGCCGCTCGCGGTTGGCGCCGGCTGCACCATGAGCGTGGAGTTTGCGCCACTGTCCAGAGGGTACTTCGCTGAAGACATCACCTTCAACGACAATTCGCTCAACAATTCCAGCCTCAATGATTCGATTCCAGTAAACGGCAGCGGCACCGGCACCACCGACGCGCTGTTGACCGATTCCTACAGCACACCGCAGTCAGCCGGCATCGGCGCGGCATTTCCTTATGATCTCGAGGTACAACTCGTCGATCCCAGCAACAACCCCATCTCCGGCGCAACCATAACCTTCTCCGCGCCAACCACCGGTGCCAGCGCCACACTCTCCTCCACCACGGCCGTCACCAGCAGCCAGGGCTGGGCAGACATCACCGCCACCGCCAACAACACGCTGGGAAACTACAACGTGACGGCCACCTACAACGGCGTGACTGCGACCTTCAACCTCACCAATGTGATGCCGCCCGCCTACACGGTAACCACCACAGCCGATGACGTCACGGGCGTCGCCGCTCACTGCACCAATCAAACGCTGAACGGTGCCACGCTGGACGCCAATTGCAGCCTGCGCGATGCCATCGCCGCGGCCAACGCGGCATACGTTGTGGCCATTGCGCCCACCATCAGCTTTGCCCCGGCGCTGACCAACAGCGCTCCGGCGACCATTACGCTGGGCGCGGGCGGCGCGCTCACCGTCAACACCGGAGTCTCGATGACGATCACCGGACCCGGTGCCAGCCTGCTGACGATCTCCGGCGCGGGCCAATCGCAGGTCTTCGCCGTCAGCGGCTTTGCCTCGGCAGCCATCTCCGGGCTGACCATCACCAACGGCAACAGCGCCTCCGGCGGCGGCATCGGCAATCAGGGCGTATTGACGCTCACCAACGTCGCCGTCACCAACAGCACCTCCAGCGGCGAAGGCGGCGGCATCTGGAATATCGGCGGGCTGGCCCTGACCAACTGCACGATCAGCGGCAACACCGCCGCAACACATGGCGGCGGCATCGCCAACTCATGGGCCATCTCGCAGACCGTGACCAACATTACCATCGGCGGCATCGTCATCGGCACAAACACCAACTACAACACCAGCACCGGCACGGTGACGATCTCCAACAGCACCATCGCCAACAACACCGCCGCCGCGGGAAAGGGCGGCGGACTCTACAACAGCCCCATCAGCACCTCCGGTCAGCAGGCGGTGGGCCTTACAATCACCTCCACCACCACCAGCTCCAGCGGACCCATCTCGCCCTATATCTCGGTCACCGGCAGCACCATCACCGGCAACTCGGCTCTCTTAGGCGGCGGCATCTATAACGGCAGCGCGTACACGGGCTACACACCGCTCGTCATTGAGGGCAGCACCATCACCGGCAATAGCGCGGTCACCGGCGGCGGCGTCAACATGGCCGCCAGCTCGCTCGCCTTCCAGAACGACATCGTCACCGGCAACTCCGCCACCACCGCTGCGCCGGACTTTACCGGAACTACCACCGATGGCGGCGGCAACATTCTCGGCCAGTCCAGCGGCACGGGCACCTCGGCCGGGGCAAATCTTGCTACGCTGGGCAGCTATGGCGGATTTGCGCCGACCATGCCGCCGCTGCCGGGTAGCACGGCCATCTGCGCCGGGTTGACGGCCAACGTTCCCAGCGGCGTCACCACCGACGAGCGCGGCAATCCCCTGCCCACCACGGTTTATAGCGCCACACCGTGCGTGGATGCGGGCGCGGTGCAGACGGCCTACTCGCTGGCCTTCTCCACGCAACCCACAACGACTCACGAGAACGCCTCGATCACTCCCTCGCCCGCGGTGCAGTTGAAGGACAACGGCGCGGTCATCCCGCTGCCCGGAGCTGCGATCTCCATCTCTGCCGCCGCCGGAACACTGAGCGGCACACTCAGCCAGAGCACCGCCTCCACCGGCATCGCCACCTTCCCCGGACTCTCCATCAATGCCATCGAGACGGGTGACAGCCTGACGGCCTCGATTCCGGCGAGCACCTTCACCAAGACGGCCACCAGCAACACCTTTAATGTGACGACGAATATCGTCACTGTGGATCACTACACCATCTCGGTTCCGGCCAACGCCACGGCGGGCACACCCTTCAACGCCACGGTCACCGCCCGCGACTCCAGCGGCAACACGCTGACCACCTACACCGGCCCGGTGACCTTCACATCCAGCGACGCAGCAGCCGTGCTACCGGGTAGCACCGCGCTCTCGAGCGGCGCGGCCACTGTCTCCGTCACTCTCAAGAGCGCCGGATCGCAGACCGTCACCGCCACCGACGGAAGCGGCTCTCCCAGCGTGACCAGTGCGCCGATTGCGGTCGGCGCGACCTCGGCCTCGGCAGTCACGGCGGTCTCCGGCGGCGGACAGAGCGCCACCATCGGCGCGGCCTTTGCGAGTTCCTTGAAGGCCAAGGTTGCCGACGCCTACGGCAACCCCGTCTCCGGCGCAACCGTCACCTTCACGGCACCTTCGAGCGGTGCCAGCGCCGGCTTCTCCACGCCCGCAGCAACCGCCTCCGACGGAACGACCACGGTGACGGCGACGGCCAACGGCGTGGCCAGCGCCACGGCTTACTCGGTAACAGCCTCGGTCAGCGGCGGGCAATCCACCGCCAGCTTTTCGCTGACCAACACCCAGGCCGCCACCACGCTCACCGTCACGCCCACGGCAACGGCGCTTGCCTACGGCCAGCCGGTCAGCATCCACGCTGTTATCACGCCCGCCAACGTGCTCTCCAGCGCGCCCACCGGCAGCGTAACCTTCTATGACGGAGTTGCTGCGCTGACCCCGGCCAGCACCGCATCCAGCGCCGCGGCCAGCTTCTCCGTCAGCGTGCCAGCCGTCGGCTCGCACACCTACAAGGCGCAGTATGGCGGCGACAGCAACTTTGCCGCAAGCGCGCTGACCGCGGCAAATAACGCTGTCGCTGTCTCCACGGCCTCGGTCACGCTCTCCGGCTCGCCTGCCTCGGTCACCTATGGACAGACCGGCAGCATCCCCGTCACTCTGACCGGCCAGTACACCGGCGCGGGCATCAGCGTACCCGGCGGCAGCTCCAGCCTCAGCTACACCATCGTCAATGCCGCCTCGGCAACGGTTGCCTCGGGATCGCTGACACCCACCGCGGGCAGCGGCAGTTCGTCGGTCTCCATCCCCGTGCCCAACACCCTCGCAGGCGGCTCTTACACCGTCAACGTGAGCTACAGCGGCGACGGCAACTTCAGCGCCTCCTCCACATCGATTGCGCTCACCATCGCGCAAGCCTCGCAGACCATAACCTTTACGCCGCCCGCAACGCCGGTCAGCTACGGTGTCTCGCCCATCACCCTTAGCGCCACATCCACCTCCGGCCTCACCGTGGCCTTCAGTATCCTCTCCGGCCCCGGCTCCATCAACGGCAACCAGCTCACCGTCACCGGCGCGGGTGCCATCAACATCGCCGCCAACCAGGCCGGCAACGCCAACTACTCCGCCGCGCAGCAGGCCGAGCAATCCATCACCGTCAACAAGGTCACGCTGACGGCGACCGCCGCCCAGCAAACCATCGTCTACGGGCAGCCCATTGCGCCCTTCACCGTGGGCATTACGGGCTTTGTCGGCCAGGACTCGGCCTCCAATTCCATCACCGGTGCGGCCTCCTTCACCACCTCGCCCAGCAATCCCTCTGCCGTGGGTCAATACACAATCATCCCCGCGCTGGGCACACTGGCCTCGGCAAACTACAGCTTCAGCTTTGTCAACGGCACACTGAAGATCAACGCGGCGCAGGCAGCCATCACCGGACCCGCACTGGCCTCACAGCCCGTCTTTGTGGTTTTGAACACCACCGGTTCCATCCCGGTAACGGTGGCCGGACCTTACACCGGCGCGGGCATCGCTCCGCCCAGCGGCTCCGTCACCTACACCGTCGGCTCCGGCTCGCTGCAAACCGCGGCGCTCTCTTCAGGCACGGCAAACATCGTCATCCTCAACACGCTCGCGGCGGCCCAATACACCGTCACCGTCAACTACGCCGGCGACTCCAACTACAGCGCCGCAACCCAGCTCACCTTCCAAGTGCTGGTCAGCCAATTGATTCCTGACTTCTCCATCGCCACCTCCGGCGGCAGCACCTCCGTGACCGCAGAACCCGGCGGAGCGCCTCAGTATTCCTTACTGGTCTCCCCCACCAACACAACCACCTTCTTATCGCCGGTCTCCTTCACCCTCAGCGGTTTGCCGGCGGGGTACAACTACAACTTCTCGCCCTCGACGCTGAATGCCGGCTGGGGCGCCACACAGGTGACGCTGACCATCAATGTGCCGCAGACCACGGCGATGCGGCAGGCGTCCGGCGGCAGGTGGCCGAGCGGCGCGCCCTT
>Ga0181529_10002767_pt1 | contig 20560 bp, 15 predicted proteins | sample PEATcosm2014_Bin_36_FD_119763 | JGI IMG/M metagenome (GOLD analysis project Ga0181529, IMG submission 119763) | Peatland microbial communities from MTU Mesocosm Facility, Houghton, MI, USA - PEATcosm2014_Bin10_30_metaG | ecosystem: Environmental > Terrestrial > Soil > Wetlands > Peat | place... | reverse complement strand
TGCGTAGCCTACCTTGAACGTGTGCTTTCCATGTAGCCATGTGATACTGTCGCTCACTTGCTCTGCGGTATCGTACCGATTGTTTGGAACCCTTCCAAAGGTGAGACCTGGATAGTTGGTGGTAGAGACAGTCAAGCCCGATCCGCCTGGATTCGGCACTACACCGTTGGTATTGAGAAGATTCCAAAAAGAACGCTGGGACGCATCCACACTTCGCTTTTGATGGTAACGATTTCCACCAATTCTAAATTCATTGATCAGATTCGAAGTGATGGTGTGAGTCTCGCCAATTGACAGAAGCTGGGAAACCGTCGTCTGGTCGCAGCCGAATCCAGGAAGCACGGACAGGCCACACTGCCCATTATATGCGCCATAATTTGGGTCATTGAACAAGTTATAGTTGAGAAAAAGCTGGTCTTTATCTCTAATCTTGTGATCAATGCGCACGCTGCCCTCATTACCACCTTCACGAGACACATCCGTGTCGAGGTAATTATTCGAGGGCGCCTTACCGCCTGGAGTGGCGAATGTCGCGGTCGGAAACGTATTGACGATTGCCTGACCGAACGAGGAGATGATTCCTGCGCCAGCTGATCCTGACGTGATTAGATTCGGGACAGGAAAATCGGTTTTTGTTCCTGGCTGATAAACATGAACAGGCGTGGGCAAGGACAGCAGGCTTCTGAAATCGCCGCTTTTCATGTTGTATTGATCCGCCGCATTCGAGGCCGGAACTGTAGTGAGGACGGCAACACCCTGCCGCACCCGGATTCCTTCGTAACTTGCAAAGAAAAATGTCTTATTCTTTAAGATCGGACCGCCAAGTGTGGCGCCAAATTGATTCTGCTTCAGAGCCGGGATTCCGCCCGTCGTCAGAAAATACGGCTTTGCATCGGTCACTTGATTGCGTAGAAACTCGAACAAGTCGCCGTGCAACTTGCTGCCGCCGCCTTTGATGACCACCTCAACTTGACCACCTGGACGCAGGCCATATTCGGCCGGATAGGTTCCAGTAAGAAGTTTGAATTCCTGAATCGCCTCAATTGATGGGCGAAAGGATGGGTAGTTGGCAATCTCATCCACGTCAATGATGCCATTCACGTAAAAGTTGTTAGTAATTTCAGCCTGCCCACCGACATTGAACCCCCCGCGGTATCCATTGGTGGAATTCTGCGCGGGTGGTAGAGAGCCAGGAGCCAGGAGAGCCAGCGAATAGAACTGGCGGCCGTTGAGAGGGAGATCGAGTACCTTTTGATTGTCAATGACGGTACCGACCTCGGAAGACTGACTCTCGAGCAGGGGCGGCGTATCAGTAACAACAATGGTCTGTGACGATCCAACTTTCAATATAAAATCCAGTCGAGCGGCCTGTTCCACATCCAGGATGACGTTAACGCGTTGTTCTTCCTGGAATCCATCAGCTGAGGCTGTGACCTTGTATGTTCCTGGAGGCAATTCCACAAGGTTATACTCCCCAGTAACGTCGGTCAGGACGTTGTGGGAGACATTGGTTTGAGTATTCAGGGCAGTTATCTTGGCACCGGACACGCGGGCGCCTGATGGATCTGCGGCAAGGCCTGTTATGGAAGCATTTCGCGCTTGGGCGAAGGATGCTATCGGAAGAAATGCGAGGAGCGCTAGAAGCAACAGACGTTTCATGTTACTACCTTTCTGGTGTTTGTATGAATGGAATGCCTGCAACGGAAATTCGCCTGAACGAAGCGGATGTACTTGCATGGCATCCATCTCTAAGGACGGCCGCCAATTGCAAACCGAGACTAAAAGGAGGGCTTCTTATGCGGACTAACAACAACGGTTGGGGTACCGCTGCGACAATTTGCTGGCGCAAGAGAAGGATCTTGCGTTCCGGCCGCGATAAACATCCAGAGGAGAGAGATGTTTCATTGAAGGATCGTGAGCGCGATGCAGGTCAAGGAATATCTTCATACACTCTCCTTAGGAGATTCGATTCCCGAACGTGCTGGGATACACAACAAAAAACTGGTTACTCAACTGATACTTGCCACTTCATCCGTCTAGGGCAGTTTCTCAATGCAGGTACATTCTGAGGCATAGCGCCCCTGGCGCCATTGCAGTACCGATGAGCCGCGCACTAGCCACAGATCCTATACCCGTACTGAGAAAGCTCCTGCGATTCATTGCAAGCCTCATTCGTGAAACTGTCGCGTCTTCTGCACCCCGATATTTTTGCTCACGCTAACCGCTTAATCCCGGCGGGAACGCCAATTTCGCAGGGTGCAGCGGTCAAGCACTTTCCGCATCCGTTCTTGTAGGGCGTGGGCGCTATGGACGGACCCACCACCTCTTTTGTGTACTTGGAGCACAGAACAACTTGCTCGCCACCATTCTTGTTGACGGCATGTGCCGGGCAACGATCAATGCATGCAACGCACGAGCCATTAACGAAGTATGGGCAGTAGTCGTTCTTTCCCTTGTATGGTCTAATGGTTGGCGTCAACTCCAAGGTTGTAATCAGGCTTCCCAAACGTCCGGCAGATCCCTTCTCGGTAATCAGGCTCTTATGCAATCCGAAGGTTCCCAGTCCGGCCACGTAGCCAACGTGGCGCTCCGACCAACTAGGCTTGGTAATATTGCCGTCTCGCACCATCTTAAATCGATGATCGGTATCCGGAACCACAGAGCTTGCTCCATGACCCGCGAGGAAGTTTGTCAGCGCGATGCCTGTGTTATAGATGAACACTTCTGCAGACGCCTTGCCTGCCAGCCACATTTTGGATGGCAGGCCTGCCTTGCGATTGCTGCTCCGTATCTCCTCTGAGAGCGGATAGAAATACGTGATGACCGTCTTGGCGCCAGGTAGCCATTCCTCCGGACTCATATGATTCGGACCGATAACATCCTTCTTCTTAAGTTCGGCAAATAGAGGATCCTTTGCGGAGGCAAACGCTACGACCGGAGAGTCAAACAAACGCACATTATCAAACTCTTGTTTGTCGTTGACGGGCGAATAGCGCAGTCCATTGGCGAATCGCTGCGCTGGGCTGCCCCCGGTTTCCCAGTCGAAATGCGAAGATGCCTTAAGTTGCAACTCGAGAAAATCCTGAACCCTTTTCTCAATTTCATGTTGTTGGCTTCGATGCGCAACTGATACAGCCAGAGGTGCTGCAACGGCCGCGGCGGATACTCCTCCAGCCAGTTGCAGGAACCTTCTCCGCGATGTATCTTGCAGAATACTCTTGATACTCATTTATTCTCCTTCGCGCCATCATTTGACAGCTGTCGCCTTATGCCTGCAGTTTGATACCTTGCGGAATTCTGTTTTCGCAAGGTACGGCGTTCTGGCACTTGCCGCATCCGCCTCGATAGGGAATCGGTGCAATCGATGCAACTACATTGTCCTTGCAATACTTGGCGCACAATGTGGCCTGATCGTTGTTTGTCTTGCTCACTGCGTGGCCGGAGCAGCGATCTATGCACGCTACGCATGACCCGTCGACAAAGTATGGGCAATAATCGTTCTTGCCTTTGTATCTCCTAACAGTCGGCTTCAATTCAAGGGTTGTGATCACACTGCCGAGACGGCCTGCAGATCCTTTTTCGGTGATAAGGCTCTTGTGCAGGCCGAATGTACCTACTCCGGCGATCCAGGCGACGTGGCGCTCTGACCAATTTGGGGCACTCACATTGCCATAGCGCACCATCTTGAATCGCGGATCGTGATCCGGGACCAGCGATTCCACTCCCAAGCCTGCAAAGAACTTTGTCAGTTCGTACGATGTGGAGTGAATGAAGATCTCCGCTTGGGCCTTTCCGGCCAACCACTTTCTCGATGGAAGTCCGGGCTGGCGATTACTTGCGCGTATCTCTTCGACAAACGGATAGAAATATGAAATCACTGTTTTGGCGCCGGGCAGCCACTCTTGCGGATTCATGTGGTTTGGGCCAACGACTCCGGGCTTCTTGAGTTCGTTGAAAAGTGGGTCATCCGCCGATGCAAAGGCTACCACTGGGCTGTCGAACAGCGCCACATTGTCGAGCGAATGATCGACGTTGAATTGAGTGTATTGAAGACCATTGCCCAGATGAGGCTTCGGGTTTGCTCCGGGAGTTTCATCGAAGATGTACTGCGAAAAAGTCTTGCGCTGGTTATCGATAAACTCCGCGATTCTGCGTTCGATCTCTAGTTCCTTGCTGCGATGCGCAACCGTAACCGCAACCGGCGTCGCCACTGCAACAGCTGAAGCGGAAACCGCAACTTTCATAAACGACCGGCGGGATATACCACTGATAGATTCCTTGATTGTCATTTTGTCTTTTCCCTTCTGCGACTGGTTGACGGTGAATCTGATTGCGCGAGTTATGTGGCACCGCTGCCCGGCGATTGAACCGGACAGCGGCGCTGGTTAGAATGCGAATCTCGCCGAGAACTGCAGCATACGTGGGTAATATGCGAGGTCCGTTGACGCGGCGGGGGCTCCGTAATGAGCGTTGTTGATCGAGGTTGTATAGGCACCGTAGTTGGCATGATTCAGGACATTGAATCCCTCAAGCTGCAGCGTTACCCGATCGCGATCACGGAAGCTGAAATCCCTGGCAACATTGGCGTCCACGCGCTGGATAGGCCGTCCATAGAAGGCATCTCTTTTGGTTATGTCCAGGCCCGAGGCCGCCTCCAAATAGTTGTCTTGAGCTGGGTTATAGGTTTTCACCACTGGTTGCCCTTTGCAGCCTGCAAAGGTTGCGTCAGCACCGCAATAGGCTCGGTTGGACAATCCCTGCACAACGTTGGCGCCGATCCCTGTCGGGTTGGTGCCAACCGAAGTCGCATAAGCCGCACCCGATCCATAGTGCTCGATGAGGCCGCCGCGAAAGCCATGTTTGAACTGGTAGTTGGCGGTAGCGTTCAGAGTATGCCTCTGGTCGCTGCTGGATGGTCCCCAATCGTTATAATTGAAGGGATTATTCGCGCTGTCGTTATCTTTCTCGCGGGAATAGGTGTACGCCGCCGACCCACCCAGTTGATGCCAGCGGATTTTCTGCACATTGATCAGCAACGCGTCATAGATGTCCTGAACCTGGGCCGGCGCCGACCACAGAGTGATTGAAGCAAACAATGGATTCGGACGCCCATACACTGCGGGGTTCTCATTCCACCCTGTCGTCGGATCCTCATACACGTTCGACTCGCGGCCAATGGGAAGATGTCTGGCGCGGTCGTGCAAATAGTCGGCGGACACCGCAATTCCGTGGACTAGTTCACGCTGCACCCCGATGGAAGTCTGGACTGCCAGGGGAAACTGAATATTTGGGCCCAGAACCTGCAACGCCTGCTTCCACGCGAGAGGATTGGCGCGGATTTGAGCCGGTGTTTCCGTCCCAAACGGAGCAGCTAAGTTGATGGGATTTGCTTTGGTGCCGATAAGGGATGGCGTGACCCAATTCTGTCCGTTGATCAATTCGGATTTCTTGGTAAAGACGCCCATGATGTCGCCATAGAAGATTCCGGCGCCGCCACGAATCGAAGTCTTGCCGTTGCCCTTTGGATCGAACGCGAAGCCAAGACGCGGCGCGACTTCATTATTCTGTCCATGCGTCGGGAGAGGGATGTTCCAGCTTGCCGGAAGCGTCACATGGCTGTTAAACGTATTGAAATCGTTGTCATAGCGCAAACCGAGGTTCACTGTGAGCCGGCCTGACAATTTCCAGTCGTCTTGAATCCAGGAGCCGAATGTATAGCGCGGAACGCGGAAATGAGGATCGCCAAAAGTCTGGGTGTAGGCAGTCACCGACGGATTCAGAAGGCCAAGATTCCAGGTCGTAGCATCGAAAAAATTTGGAAATACCTGGGCCCAAGTCAGATTGGCCAGCGGTGTATTGGCTTGTCCCGGATAAGCATTGATTGACGCTTGGCCGTTTTGCTCCATGCTATAAATTCCGTGCTCCAGAACCTTAAATAGTTCCGCTCCTAGTTTGACGCTGTGCTTGCCGTGAATCCAGAAGAGATCGTCATGAACGCTCTGTTCCTCCTGATTCTGCTTGGTTGGGGCATAAATGTCAGCGCCTAGCGAGGCGTTGGGAAATGTCAGGGCTGTTGCAGGATACAAGACGTCCTGGCCGTAATAATTATGCGTGTCGCCAAAGAGCAGGTTATTGACGGCGTTTGCGTTGAAGGTGTGGGTATAGGTTAGCTGGATGTCATAGGAGTTGTTAACCCATTTTTCCTGTCCCCACGAGCTGGATGAATTGGTGGGGTTAAGAAGAGTGTCCACGAAAGAACGAAGAGAAAGGCTGTCCTTCGCATTGATTTTGTAATCGAAGCGGGCCAAATATTTATTAGTGAGTACAGTATCCTCGTTGCTTGTGCTGGGAATGCCCGACACGGTGGAAATAGTCACATTGGTTTGCGGATTACGGTCTCCCTCATAAGACCCAAAGTAGAAGAACTTATCCTTTTGAATGGCCCCGCCTATTGTTCCGCCAAAGAGTTGATCGGAATACGGAAGGGTATACTTCGCGACCGGATCTGCCGCCGAGCCGGCATTGCTATTGCGGAAGTACCCGTAAGCTCCGCCGTGCGTGGCATTCGTGCCGGTCTTCGTCTGCGCGTTGATCACAAGCAGCGTGGAGCGCCCTTCCGTTGCATCGAAGCGATTGGTGACGATCTGGAATTCAGCAATGGAATCGCGGCTGAAAAAAGGCTCACTCTTCCAGGAGTATTCGTTGGTCTGCGTAACCTGCTGTCCATCCAAAACAATTTGGAAGGATCCGGTACTGTTCCGGTCCAGCGGTGCGTTATCGATCGCGTTGACGCGAATGCCGGGCACCTGTGCCCCAAGTTGCAGCCAGTTGTTTCCGTTAAGGGGCAGCTTACTGGTTTGTTCCGGATCAATTTCGCCCGCGACCGCGGAGCCTGTTATATCAATTACCTCGGCAGCCGAGTCCACGAGTACGGTTGATACCGTGGTTGCGGGTCGGAGCACAAATTCAATGTTCAGACTCTGGCCAATTAGAATCGTCAGCCGCTTTTCCGATTTCGCGAACCCCTCCGCCTCGACAGACAGGATATAGTCAGAAGCGACGATCGATGGAATTTGATAGGCACCAGCAGCATTAGTAGCGGCCTTGTAGCCCTCGCCACCGTCGGTTCGATTCGCTGTAATCTTTGCGCCAGCCACTACAGCGCCTGAAGCATCAGTTACTCTGCCGCTAATTGAAGTTTGTTGGGCCAAGGCGGAACCGACTAGCAGCGCCAGTACGCCGACCAAGGAAAGTATTCGTCTCGTCATGGGTCTCTCTCCAAAAATGATGTAGAAATGATGTCCGAATGCAGACAAGTGCGCTGACGCGATACCGCTCGGGTATGCGTTTCACATTCTGAATTCGCCAGTGAATGGATTGTGCGACTATTGGTGCGCTGGGGATGATTTCCCTTTGGTCACACGCTGTCTGGCAAAACTAGCAACAACAATGGAGGGGACAACAAGCAAGGTTTAGCCGGATCGCGCTGGCGCGATATTCAAGTCGAAAAGAGTGCTTCATAACGTATCTCCTGGTGCCAAACAAGGCAGGGTTCTGCGGGGCATTTTCAGTGAAGAGTCCGGCAACTATTCACCAAATGAAAAGGCCCGCTGCGGAGATTTCGGCAGCGGGCCAAGCGTAAACTCGATTAGATTCAGTGTTTAACTGATCAACTTCGTCTCGCGGATTTCCCCATGCGCCGAAAAATTAGGGCACAACAACAACATGCGGCGCTCGCGAGGTTACTCATTCTTCAATGCTACCTGATTTGCAAATCGTAAATCCGTGACGGTCGTCACATGGTATCGCAATTTGACTTTGCATGCATCGCAGAAATCCGGCCCGCTTCCGCGTGTAACGCCATCCTTCTGGCAATTTTGAACACACTCTGAATCAGTTCGAAAACAAGATCGCACGCGCCACTAAAAACAACATTGTTAGCCCGATGAGCAAAGCCAAGCAAGCGTACAAGCGAACCAGAAAAATGTAAAATGGCGAGTATGGAAGTGCAGATTCCCCGGTGATTAGCGACTCGCTTTGCAATCTCTTGTATTCCTCTGGGCGTTCACGCTGCAGATCCTCAACGGATATGTAGCCAGTAAAAATTGACATATCCATCGGAAAACGGTCGGGGCGCAGATGTGTATTAAAAAAATGAATAATGAAAATAAACAAGACAGCCAGCAACGCCTCGTCACTATGTACGATTACGGCCACATTTTGCCACTCGCCCGACAGAAAACGTGAAAATATTTCGGGGAAGCACATGACCAAGCCTGTCGAACCAATGATCAGCATACCCCAAAAAACAGCGAAATAATCGAATTTTTCCCAATATGTGTAGCGTCCATACCGTGGGCGTGGACCAGACCCTATAAACCAGCGCAAACTTGCAAAGAACATCCGCACATCGGTGAGATTCGGCACCATGGAGTTTGGTCCGGTAAGCATTGCGTGCCATCCCCCAAGGTTCCGGCTTGTTCGAAACAGATCGATTAGGTGAGCCGCAAAGACACTGAACATTAGTAGTGCGAATAGTCGGTGAATCTGCCCGGTAGCGTGCACTCCGCCAAAGGCATGAGTCAGCGCTTTAGCCCAAGGAGTACTTGAATATCGCAGCGGCATGCCGCTCAAAGAGAGTCCTAAAAAGCTAAGAATGAGCAGCGCATGCAATAGGCGCGACATTCGGCTAAACCTCTGGTAAAACGTCGTCATATACTTTCCAGGAGAGTACAAATCATTCGTGCTGATCATTTAGTCCGCCTCTTGTGTGCTCGATGTTTGCTCAACCCTGCAAGCTTGCATCGCTGACGAGGCTGTCACTCGTCACGGCATTACGCAGCCTGCGCTCCTTAAGCGAACGCGGCAACCAGAACAATAGATGCAAAATAAAGAAGGCATGTGTAGTGGCCAACAATACTTGCATGGCAAGCATGACGAAATACAAGCGCGAATATTTGTCCTTATCGTCTATTTGAGCGTGCGAAGCGTATTGAACAAACTTCTCGTTGGCGCCTTGATGGCAGCGGCCGCAGGTCGCCTTGAGATTGCCAGGCGCAATCGAAGAACGCGCATCGGCGCGCACAAACACTGCGTGAGCACCATGGCAATCGACACACTGCGCGGTCGTTGTTGATCCTAGCTTATTCGCCTTGCCGTGATATGAAAAAAAGTAGCTCGCAGCGTCTTTTCCCGAATGGCACTGAATGCATAGTTGTACCGATCTTTCGCGTGAGACCGGCGACATAGGGTCCGTGTGCTTGAGAATCTTGTGCGTGCCATGGCAGTCAATGCACCGTGGCAACTTGACTTTCGGATTGTTCCCTGACACGCGCAAAACTGCCGAAGGTGCCTGCCCATGAACCGACATGGAGTAATCCCGGGCCTGCCGTTGATGACAACCTACGCATTCTACAGTCGACTCTTCCGCCTTTGGCTTCGATAAAGAGTGGTTGGCGCGCATACGCGTATGGCACTGGCCACATTGCAGTGAGGCGTGCGCCGACCGTTTCAAATCCTTCATTATCTGTGGCGCAAAGGCCTGACTCGAGCCCGGCAGGGAGCTGTGGCATCTTATGCATTTCGCCGTTTCAGAAGCTAGATCCAGCGGTGACGATTCCGCAGCGTGCGATACATGGCACCCGTCGCAATTATTAATTCTTTCTTTGCTTGCTTGCAGATTCAGGTGCAGCTTTTGCACATCTTTATGGCAGCGTAGGCAAGAGATTGGATTGTTCTTTTCGGTCCTTTTCCAGAGACTTTCTTGCGTATGCATGAGGCTGTGCGCGTCATGGCAAGCGCTGCACTTGGGCGCTCTAGGGCCGGAATGCAACTCGCCTTCAGGATCAATCTTCATAATTGGTAAGATAAAGCGCTCGTGACAGTGCAAACATTTATAGGACGCACCGGAGATCGCCGCGACAGGCATCTTCGGCTTTGGCAGTTGAAAAAGTGAATGATCGATATGGCAAGCACGGCATGACAACCCACTATCCGCCCACTTTAGCCTCGCATGCGCAGAATGCGCCAGCTTACGAGCCTGTTCTGGATGGCAGGACTTGCATTCGAGCGGTGGGTTCATCGGAATCGGACCCGGAACTGCCTTTTCGATTTCCATTTCCGGATGGCAGCTTTGGCAGTACTGTGTATCCGGCTTATGGCCGTGGTGACAGACCGTGCAGGCCAAATGTCCCAAATGTCCCTGATGAGGATTCTGTGTGAATGTATTTGCGTTCTTCTCGCCGAGAGTAGCGTAATCACCATGACAATTGACGCAGCTCTTTTCTGTCGCTGGCTGCTTGGTTCCAGACTGATGGCAAATCGTACAACTCAGTCCAAGAACCATATGCGGCTTGGCGGTATCCTTAGCAGGCTGCTGTGCGTACATTGAGGTCACACATAACAGCAGAGCTAAATATCTAAGATGAATCATGCTCTAAAGCCCATGCTTAAACATCACTACTGCTCCAGTTTGAGTCGAATGGACCTGATAGCATCGGCGTCGCCGATTACGGCAAAGTGAGCTGACGGCGGCACATCGCCGTCGGCGGCCTACTAACTTCGCGGTTCTTTTCCATCAGCTGCGTGAGCGCCTGCTATACGTCCCAACACCAGGCAGCGTCCAACGCCATGTTGACTTAAACCGCCCGCACATTCTCCAGCACTATACAGCCCGGTGATGATCTCTCCGTTCAAGTCCAGAACCTGAGCATTGCGATTAATCCTTATCCCGACGCGAGTATCGTGCACGACGGGCGTGGCCCACGCGGCATAGAACGGAGGCTGCAGAATCTTGAACGGCGGGGTAGGACGGTCAAAGTCCGCATCTTTTCCGGCATCGACAAAGGAATTGAATCGCTCCACCGTTTCTGCCAATGTCTTGGCAGGAAGGCCGTTCGGCTGATGTTTCATCACGACTTTAGCCGCTAACTCCTCCAACGTCGGCGCCGAGAAGAAGTAGCCCGCTGTGGTATCGACATTAGGAGGTTCAGGCTTCCACCTCTCACGCTCCACCGCGGCGGAGTCGAAGATAGCCCATATTGGGCCGCCGCCATTGCCATTTTTGCCATCGCCTGCTAAAGCGGCACCGAAGAAATTAAGCCCCTTTTCATTCAGCGTTACATGACTGAGATTTCGGTTACTGTGGCTTGCGTATTCGGGAATCGCATTGTAGTAGTTGCCTATGAAGCGACCCGCAGTTTCATCGTAGAATCGTTTGCCTGCCTGATTGACCAGAATCAGGTTTTGCCAATTCTTCACGTGCAGACCCACGGCGCGTGCCTTATTGAAGATTGGGCTGGTGGGCTCCCAAATCAGCGTTGCGTAGCCATACTGCGTTCCAATTTGCCCTGGCTTGGTCACATTTAAGCCGAACTCACCGATCTGGTTATAAGCTCCCCAAAGCGAAGCGCCAATACTCATGGCTGCTATTTCACCGCTTGCATCCTGCACGCTGTATGGTTCGCCCCCGACTGCGTCGTACTCTTCCGTGAGGCGCGGATCAAAGATGCGGCGAAAGTTCACATTTCCAGAGGAACCGCCAGTTGCGACGATGACGCCTTTGCGTGCTTGAACACGCTTTTCAGCACCTTGCACTTCAATCACTGCTCCTAGTACACGTCCAGAATTCTGGTGCTCGCGAACGAGTCTCTTAAGACGATGCTCTAAAAGAATCTTGACTCCGAGCTTCCGCGCCGAAGCTTCCAAAGGCCGGATAAGTCCGACGCCCGATGCAAAGGTCGTTTGCTGTTCCGGGGCGACTGGCTTGCCGGTCTGTACTAAAGGCCAGTTTGTTGCAGCTGCTCGCAGACCTCGTGGTGCCGAATTGCCTGACGAAATGCCGAAAGCCTCGGGTTCCTTATCGACGAATACGACGCCATGCGCAATCAGCCACTCGACAGTCGAACCTGCATGGTCAGCATAGGCGCGCACCAGGTCGCGGTCGTTGTAGCGATATTCCGGAAATCCATTCGGCTGGACGACCGACCAGTCGGTAAGATCCGAATAGAGCAAGTCAGGAGAATCGTTAACGCCATGCTTGCGCTGAATGCTGTGACCGCCGCCTAGCGCTACTTGTCCGGCATTTACGATGGCGTGACCGCCAACATCGAAATTCGCATCAACGACGAGCACATCGGCGCCAAGTTCGCGCGCCTCAATCGCCGCCGGCAGTCCGGCCGCGCCTGCTCCTGCAACAAGCACATCGGTCGCGAGATCCCAGTTCAGTTCCTGGCTGATAGCACTGACAGGCAGCGATGTAACAGCAAGCCCAACGCCTGCGAGACCCATGTCAGAAAAGAAACGGCGCCTTGTCTTCATCATTTGTCCAACTCCTTAACAGCGGAGAACGCGCTGCAATCATGCTTGTGGCGCTGCCGCGCCAGAACTAATAAGAGGGCGGCTGCTTGACCATCACCATTTCTTCCGGCAGCGTGTTCGAGCCCGCGAGTTACACCAAACCACTAACAACAAAACGGTGATCCCCGGCAGAGATTGAACTGGGTCAAGCCAGTTCAACCTCTAAGTCCAGAAGAACGCTTCATAACATCTCTCCCGTTACCAGCCAGGATGGAATTTGTGAAGATTTTCACTGAAGAGCCAGATAAATGTCCAACAAACAACAATGCCCGCTGCGGTGTTTGGCAGCGGGCATTGCGTAAGATCAACTCGACGCGGTGATTTACCGATCAAATCATATTCGCAGCTTTCCCACACGCCAAACGAGTGCATTGCGACAACAACAAGCGGCGCTAGTGAGTATTCTCATGAATACATGATTACGCAGACCTCCGCATGTCGCACTGTGACGGTCATCACGGAATGTTTGTCGAATACACTTCCGCTGCAATCCTATTCTCCCGCGCTAATGTCGCGTGCGTTCACAACGATGTGGTTGTTAGGCGAACGGCTTTCACCGATGCTCGTGACGTAAACGGCAGGATGCTCTCGCAACGGGCAGGCATACTCGCAGGCGCCACAGCCGACACATAGTGAAGGATCGATATGAGGCTGCTTGATCGTCTTTGCCACGCCCTTTGAGTCGACGGTATCAACCTGCACCATGCTGACCGCATGGATGGATTCAGGGCACGCTTTCTCGCAGATCCCGCATTCCTCCGCCGCACTCCAAGGCAGGCATCTGCTGCGATCAATGAATGCAGTGCCCAGCCGAATGCGATTATTCTTTCCTGTGGTCTCAATATTCCATGCCTTGTCCTGAAGGCTGATTTCAGCGATGGCGCCAGTAGGGCATACTCTTGAACAGAGCACGCATTTGGGTTCGCAAAAGCCAATGCGAGGAGCCAACACAGGAGTCCATAGCCCTTCGACTCCCGCTTCGCTCCAGGCGGGTTGAAGAGTATTAGTGGGGCAGATCTTCATGCACTCGCCACAGCGAATGCAGCGATTGAGAAACTCCTTCTCTTCTGCGGCTCCGGGCGGGCGTATCAACCACTGGTTAATCTCTACATCAAAGCCGCTGGGACTGCGCAGCAGAGGCACAATGGCAAGTCCTCCTGCGACACCCACTAATGCTTGGCGACGACGAAGATCTGGCCCTTTCACGCCCACCGATTCAAGACCTACAAAGCCATACTTGAGGCTTTGATGTGGACAAGAAGAGACGCAGTTCAAGCATAGGTGACACTCAGCCTTGCGCCATTGCGCACCGGGCAAGGGATCATCCCCACCCTGGCAGTGGACCAGACAGCGCTTGCATTGATTGCAGGCTTCCGTGTCCTTCTTCAATCCGAGCAGTGACCACCGCGATGCAACGCCCAACAGAGCGCCCAGTGGGCATAAGAGCCTGCACCACAGACGTGTAATGAAGAGGTTCGAAGCCAACAGAACAGTCAAGATCACTGCAAGAATGAATCCCTGACGATAGTGTGGTGCGGTATAGCTCAGAACCGTCGATTCCATGAAGCCATGCAGAGACTCTGCTATTACTTGCAGAATGGGATTCTGGCTGGATTCCATACCGTGAAGCAAGGCCTTAGACGCATAGTCGAAGGCAGGAAGCCCGGAAAGGCCCAGCGACCGAACCAGCAGCGAAAATGGATCGAACCAGCCGACAAGTCCCGAACCGGTTATCGATGTGACCAATACTCCAATGAGAATGTAGTACTTCAGCGTCTGCCAGCGCTTGTAGCGGTTGGACTCAATTCCGCGCTTGCCACGCTTGCTCTCTGACGGGAATGAACTGAAGAGATGATTCAGCGTCCCCATCGGGCACACCCATCCGCAAAAGAACCTGCCGAACAGCAGTGTCGGGACCAGCACCAATAAAGACATCCACAATCCACGGTAAAGGGCGTGTGTAGAGATCAGATTTGTTAGCGCGACCAGCGGGTCCAATGCAAAAAATAATTGCAAGGGAAAGGGAACTTTCGTTGCCTCACCGACCAGACGCACTGAACCGCGAAATTCAGTGCGTAACAACAAATCGAAGAACGCCAACAGAAATATCACCTGCGACGTTCTCCGTAGCCACACCAGCTTTAGCTTTTGCAACATCTCACTCCTTCTTGTTTGCGACCGAAGAGCATTTGACCCCAATCACTATCCAGTTCTCATCCTGCAATACTTGCTTGAGGGCGGGTGCCGGCCCGCCCTCAAGATGCAGACCCGTATCTCCGCAAAGTCTTGCGTCGGCGGATCTGTGTCGGCCGCGTAGCACCGGAGCGCTCGCGCAACCGGTAGTGACGCGGACAACTTCGGACGATTCAAGCTCATCCGACCCCATTGGCTGCTCATCCGTCGCCGCTCTATGCAGACACCGCGTGCTTGGCTGCAACGCGACCTTGAACAACCACTCGAGCCGGCTCATGCAAACTCATTCGGTCTTCACCTTACACGGGAGTTATGGTGACTCTCATTGAATTCAAAAGCCCGGCGCGGTCGCCCTAAATAAAAAAGGCCCGCACCGGAGATTCCGGCTAGCGGGCCTTGCGCAAACTCATTGTGATCGGCTACTACTCGATCAACCTGGTGTCGCAACTCTCCACACGCGCCGGAACCAGCACACTTGACAACAACAAGCGCTCTTGTGGACAGTCATAGGCAGATTTTAGTCCGTGATAACTCTGAAACATGTGATGTTCATCACGGGCGCGCAAGAAGAACACCCCTTGGCCAAGTGGACTGCCCATAAATCAAGTTAGAGAGATGCGGACACAGGAGGCAATCACCTGCCCAAAACAGTAGGGGACCCCAACGGAGACGCTGGCAAGATGCCCTCCTCGGAGGTTTCCATCATTTCGGATCGATTGGAGAAAAGGTGAATGTTAACCTGGTCCCCCATAGATAATTCTGTGCGATCTTCTGGAAGAATTGCGAGAGCTTCGGCATGCAGCATTGTGCTCAGGTAACCGGTATCCTGATTACCCGCACTCCAAGCTTTGAGCGTTCCCTCCGAGTGCTCCAGCCTTAGGCGTGAAAAGTAAACCTTGCCTTTCTTCTTGCTAATCTTATGCTGCAACACCGCAGTTAACGGGCGCTTGAGTACGCAGCGATGGCCCATCATTCTGAGCAGTGCCGGGCGAACGAATTCCTCGAAGACAACCAAGGCCGAAACAGGATTGCCAGGAAGTGAGAAGACCGGTTTCCTCTCTTTCAATCCGAATACGAATGCTTTGCCGGGCTTGATCTTCACTTTCCAAAACTCCTGCTTCACTCCCAACTCTTCCAAGATCGGGCGGACCAGGTCGCGGTCACCGACAGACACTCCCGCGGCGGTCAACAGAACGTCGAGGTCCAGTCCTTCTGAGAGTTTTGTTTTCAGGCTTTCGCGATTGTCGCGTGCAATGCCCAGAATCACCGGCGTTGCGCCAACCTCAATCACAGCAGCGGCAAGCGCCTGCGAGTTGCTGTCGAACACTTTTCCCCGTGCGAGTGTTTTACCCGGCTCAACCAACTCGTCACCTGTGGACAGAATGCCCACACGCGGTTTTCGATAGACGCACATTGTTGTCCTTCCAAGCGAGGCAAGCATGCAAATCTCTGCCACGCCGAGAACCGTGCCGGATTCGAGCACCGTATCACCTTGCTTGACGTCTTCTCCAGCGCGCCGAATATGCTTTCCTGGCAGAACATTTGCGCCTGGTTTCAGATAAATCGTGTTGTTGGATTCATCGACTTCCTCGAAGGGAATGACGGTGTCGCATCCTTGTGGAACAGGCGCTCCAGTCATGATGCGAATGGCGGTGCCAGGTTCTACTTGAAGGGAAGAAGTCTCGCCCGCGAGCACAGATCCGGCAATCGAAAACGCTGTTGGCTTGCCGCCCCTGGCAATCTGAACAGCAAATCCATCCATCGCTGAGTTGTCGAAGGAAGGAAGATTCAACGGAGCGATGACATCCTCTGCAGCTACCCGATGCAGACAATCGAGGAGTTGCTCCTGCCCAATACCTACAGGAGATACTTTGCGCAGGATTGTGTCGCGCGCTTCTTCAAAGCTTAGGTTTGTCACGCTTCTCCCTTTGTCTGCATCTGCCTTGGTTCGGTTGCGATTCATGCCTCGCCTGATCTTGCGCTGCCCGGAATTCTTGCGGTGTGTTCACACTCTCTGACCCTCGTGCGCCATGCGGACTAATCCAGGTGTGAGGATCTTCGAGTAATTGCGACAAGCGTATATCTTCTCCGCGAGTCCAAAACGAGCGTTCCAGCAAGTGAAGCGCTTGCGGCTCATAAATTGCCAGCGTCGGACAGGGATGACCATCGAGTTGACGAGAGACAATCGCCCACCTGCCAGCCTTGCGTTCTCGTAAAAGTGCCTCGATCTCTTGCAAACTCAGCCAGGGATGATCGCACGCGGAGACAACCCATGCAGCCGTAGGCGACCAGCGATGGGCCGCCAGCAAACCTGCTACTGGACCAGCCAGATCCGGAGGGTCTAATAGCCTCCTCTGTTGAAGCAATGCATCCGGAATCTGTCCCGCTCCCAGCAAGATCAGATTTGGATAAAGGCTCCGTTCCCTTGCGTTTGGTTGCAACCTTGCAAATCTCTCCAGTGCATCGCCAAGGGCGCACCCAGCAATCTCTCCTAATGAGCTGTCACCGAAGCGCATCACCTGTTTGGGCGTTCCCATGCGCTGACTTCCACCACCCATTAACAAGCCGGCAAACAGAGGCCGTCGCAGCCACGCCTCGGGTAGCCATTGATCGACATAGTCCAGGAATTGCTTGAGACGATCGCTGTTCCAGGGAAGAAGATCCCGGACCTCGGTCACCTGCTTTGGGGGATGCGAAATCTCGGCGCTGCACAGCCAGAGCTTGGCAAGCGGCGTATCTTTGTGCCCTTCCACTAGAACAACATCGTGATCCCGCGCCATCTCAGCTAGCGTCGCTTCCAAGGCCATCGTCGTGCTTGCTCTACTGCGCAGGAACTGTTCTTTCGGCCCGCGCAGAGCGACTGTGGCTCCGGCGCGAAAAAGCCTGTCCGAGTCTTTTCCCTCCTGATCCACGATGAAGCCATGCGCATCGTGCTTCACGACTGCAACGGATAGGCCGCGCGCGACCAGTTGGGGGATAGCTGCTTCAAGCAAAGTTGTCTTCCCCGAGCCTGAGTATCCGCACACAGCGAGCACGGGCGCACCGAAGTCCCGCTGCAGGCTGGTATGATTGCCAACTTCAGTCATTTGATCTTCCCCATTGAGAGAGGCGAGAGCGCTTCCATCCTTCCCGCCTGCGTGATCGAAACCAACCGCCCGCGATCATTCTCAGGATGTGAAGGTTCGCCACGCAAAATCTTCACAGCATGGGGAAGGGCGGGAAGGATGGCGCTGAGATTCTCCGTTGCACCTCTCTCGCTGCCGGGAAGGTTGATAATCAAGGTCTCGTTCCGCACCCCGGCAATGGCCCGCGAAAGTGGTGCATATGGCGTTTGCCCTGCCGATGCTGCCCGCATTGTTTCCGCCAAACCAGGCAACTCGCGGTCGATTACCTCGCGTGTAGCTTCTGGTGTGACATCGCGCGCGGAGAGGCCTGTACCGCCTGTGGTGATAATCAGATCAACGCGGCGGTCGCAAAGGTCCTTCAGCAACTCGGCGATCAACCTCGCATCGTCCGGCACAATCTTGCTCCATGCGATGTGCGCTCCAAGGCGATCACGCAAGAGCTTCGCCACTGCGGGACCCGAAGTATCCACCGTACTTCCTGCTGCACAACGGTCCGATGCTGTCACCACAGCGGCCTGAATCGCAGAACGAGGGACTCTGCGCAAAACCTCCACTGACAGTCCGGGATGTAATGCTCCTCCTTCAAGCACGCGCGCAAACAATCCGGTACGGGGCATGATGCAATCACCGGCCGTGTAATAGATCACGCAGCGCGTGTGGCACACCTTGCCGACCTGTGTCATCTCCAACAAAACCGGGCCTATTCTAAGTTGGGAACCAACGCCGAGCTGATCTATTTCAATTCCATCGATCACCAGATTCTCGCCGAAGGTGCCTGGACTCAGGTCCAGTCCTTTGGCTCGCATCGAATCGATATCGGCGCGCGCCAGCAAACTGACCTGACGGTGCCAGTCTCCCGCATGAGCGTCGTTTTCCACGCCATAGCTAGCACGGAGCAGAGCCAGCGGCACTTCATGCTTGGCGATTCCTCTTTTTGCGGAGACGCAAAGGTGCAACAGGATTCCGTCACTCATAATCGGCCTCCGCACAATAAATGCCGCTCCTGCCGCCGGACTTGTAGAGGAGGCGTACGCCGTCGATCCGCAGCTTTTTGGACAGCGCCTTCAACATATCGTACAAGGTAAGCGCAGCGATCGAAGCAGCCGTGAGCGCCTCCATTTCGACACCCGTTAATCCGACCGTTCGTGCTTTGGAGCGAATCACAATCGATTCATCATTCAACGCCATATCGATGGAGATGTGGGAGAGATTCAGCTGATGGCACAACGGAATCAATTCCGAGGTTCGCTTTGCCCCCATTACGCCTGCAATGCGCGCAGTCTCAAAGATATTCCCCTTTGGCGTTCTTTCATTTCGTATTGCGTCCATGACCTCAGGGCCAACCCGCACAATAGCTTCTGCCTCTGCCTCGCGTAAGGTCTCTGCCTTTGCACTCACATCTACCATGCGCGCCAAACCTTGGCTGTCGAGATGCGTCAACTTGTTCGCATCACTCATGACTATCCTCCAATCTGGCTCATGGCGTAGGGGCTGTCCATGGCAAGCGGACGAGCCTTGCCTGCCATGTAGCGTTTGAATTCATGGCGCACGGCCAAGTTGTCCATGGTTTCCATGATGTGCGCGAGATTGAGGGTCAAAGGGTCCATCAGGCAGCGCCGCACCAAACCGCGTGCGTCCATACGCAGTCGCTCGCAACGATTACAGAAGGGGTGTGAGCGCGGCGTAATCCAACCTGCATTTATGACACTGCCACGCCACTTCAGCAGAGAACTTCGCGCTGGTGAGCGGTTCTGAGCATCTTCGACAAACATTTCCAAACCCAAACCGCTGCACACCTCATTCACCGAGACAAACTCGGCATTGCACCACTCCCGCTCCGTCCCCATGCGCATCAGTTCGATAAAGCGAATCTCCGCTCCAATAGCGGCCGCATAGTCCAGCAGGCGCGGCACTTCTTGCTTCCAGGTTGAGCGCTGCAAAACGGTGTTGAGCTTGATGGGCGTCAGTCCAGCATCCCACGCTGCTGCGATGCCATTCAATGTTTCTTGCAGCTTTCCTCCACGCGTGACAAAGGCAAAGCGCTCTTCGTCAAGAGAGTCCAGTGAAATATTTACGCGCTTCAGTCCAGCTTTCCTCAAGCTCCAAGCCATACGAGGAAGCAACGAACCGTTTGTTGTCAAAGAAATCTCGCGTATCGCCGGAATCGTCGAGAGTTGCGCGATCAGGTCGGTAATTCCTTTGCGCACCAGCGGTTCGCCTCCGGTTAGTTTTACGCTGCTGATCCCGGCACAACTGGACAGCCAGCCGACAAGGCGCGCCATCTCTTCCAGCGGTAGAAGGTCTTTATGTGCAAGCTTGGGTACGCCCTCGCTGGGCATGCAATAGCGGCAGCGAAAGTTGCAGCGATCCGTCACGGACAATCGCAGCATCCGCAGGCGCGGCGCAGCGACAGGTCTGGGGATCACTTGAAACTGCATTGCCGGATCGGCGTACGCCGTCGTTGGTTGTTCTAGCATTCTGTCTCCTTTCCAGATCGGGAGGCGATGCTGTTTCCGGCACCACCCTTGGACCGAGGTCACGATCGACCCCGGTCGCCGTCGAAGTTCCCATGTACGCGAAAAGCGTTTTTAGGCAACCACGATCGAAGACTTTGGAACCTTACTCACTACTGTACTTCGACAGCATATGCACTTTGCGCAACTGTCGCTGTAACGCAACTTCAGCATTTCTGAAGCTTGCGATGCCGAAGCGGACCGGTGTTATCCCCTTCGGCGTCGCTGTACCATCCGCAACTTTACCCGTCGCTGCGAAGATGGGTTACTGAATCCGCTTCGGCGCTGTGGCCACTCTTGCAACGCGAGTACGTGGTGTCCTTTCGCCTGCCGCCACCTGCAGTGCCAGATGGTTTTGTCTCGGTGACAGAG
>Ga0181529_10002766_pt1 | contig 20564 bp, 14 predicted proteins | sample PEATcosm2014_Bin_36_FD_119763 | JGI IMG/M metagenome (GOLD analysis project Ga0181529, IMG submission 119763) | Peatland microbial communities from MTU Mesocosm Facility, Houghton, MI, USA - PEATcosm2014_Bin10_30_metaG | ecosystem: Environmental > Terrestrial > Soil > Wetlands > Peat | place... | reverse complement strand
TACACCCCACCGCGGAAGACAGCGGACTCGACGGCGTCTTCGTGCCATCGGGAATCGCCGGCGACACCGTGCCGATCCCCGTCAGATACGCGATGATCACACCGCCGCCCGCGATCGGATTCGACGGGCCGTTCAAACTGTAGTCGGGATAGTTCTGCGCCACCGCCGTCCCCGTGCTGCTGAGGAACAGTCCCGGAGCCGCCGCCGTCACCGGAACCGAAATGGTATTGCCAAAGCCGCCGACTTCGGAAACGGCCACGCTGGCGGTTCCGACCTGCGTCGACGAGGGAACCTGAAAATTGACCTGGTTGGCGTTCACGAACAGAATGGGCGCAGCCACGCCGTTCACAGCGACGCTCACATTACCCAGCGTGGTGGGCAACGGCGCCGAGGCGGTCGACGCAATCGTCGCGAAATTACTGCCGTACACCGTCGCCAGCGAGCCTGGCGACAATTTGGCCGCCCCGCTGGCGGCATTCGCCACGCCGCCCGCGTTGATGGCCGGATAGACCGGCGTCAGCAGGCGGATGAGGCTGTTGCCGGTGTCGGCCACGTAGATATTGCCCTTGCCATCAATCGCCATACCGCGCGGAAACCACATCCCCGCGCTGAGAGCGGGGCCGCCGTCGCCCGAATACGCGATAGTGCCGTTCCCCGCCACGGTCACGATGTTGCCGTTCGCGAGGATCTTGCGGATGCGCCCGTTGAAGGAGTCGGTGATGTACAGCGAACCGGCCGAGTCGAACGCCAGTCCCTCGGGATTGTCCAGTTCGGCAACCGGTCCCGGACCGCCATCGCCGGCGAAGCCAACATTCCCGTTGCCCGCCAGCACCGTCAGGGTGACGCCGGAATACTTCACCACCCGATAATCCGCGGTGTCGGCCACATACAACGCGCCGGAAGCATCCACCACCACATAATCGGGGTTGGTGATGACGCCGCCGGTGGTCCCGCAGCCCAGCACGCAATAGATGTTGCTGTTGGACACCTTGCGGACCTCGCTATTTCCGGTGTCGGCAATATAGAGGTTGCCGCTGGAATCGACGGTCACGGCCGCCGGGAAGCTCAGGAAGGCCTGGGTGGCGACAGAATTGTCGCCGGTGGCGCCGCTTTGCCCGCCCTGGCCGGCCACCGTGGTGATGGTGCCCGTGGTGCTCACCTTGCGAATGCAATGGTTGGCGGTATCGGCGATGTAGAGATTGCCGGACGAATCCACGGCGATGCCTTCGGGGCTGTTCAACTCGGCGCTGGTGGCCGCCGCGCCGTCGCCCGTGAATCCGGGCGTCCCGGCCGTGCCCGCCACGGTAGTGATGTTGCCTCCGCTCAACATGCGGATCACATGGTTCAGGGAGTCGGCAATGTACAGATTTCCCTTGGAATCGAAAGCAATGGAGCTCGGCTCCTGCAGCAATGCAACCGTCAGCGCATTGCCGTCGGCAAATCCCGGAGAGGCCGGAGTTCCCGCCACGGTTGAAATCGTATACTGCTGGGCCCAAGCGCCGGCGCAACACACCACCGGCAGGAGGATCCTCCCACCTAAACGCCAAATTGACATAAATTCCATGATACGCACCCGCGAGCTCTTCTGTGACGTTGCCGGGGAGCAGCACCTGTTTCCCGGAAGCCACACCCGGCGGCCGTCAGTTTCGACCGTGTTTCGTGCTCGCGAGGCGCTTCTCCAATTCCGTAACGAACTCCTGTAGCAATTTTCGGTCCGCCGATTGCCACTTGATCACCACAAACAACCGGCCCTGGTTGAAAAATACGGTATCGGCCGACGGCCGCCACCGCTGCATCAGCTCCAGCGAGTCGGCCTCCGAGGAAAGCGCGTAGACCCGCGCATCCAGCTTCCCCGGTCCATTGTACGACGCCGTCACCAGGCGGTCGACGGCCGTCCGCGGCACCGGATCGGGCGATTCGGACGCCGGCAAGTCGCTCATGGAGATGCGCCGCCAGCCGCCCGCGGCGTTCTCCGGGAACAGATTGGGCGGCAACTCCGCCGCCGGCCGGCACGCGGCAAACGGACCGGCCAGGCAGGCAATCGCGGCAATCGAGCGGCGTCGCGTCATGAATATGGTGGTCAGCTACCAGTGTACAGGGTACAGTACGCTATCCTGGCATCTTGATGTCGGCATTTACCCTTCCGCAAGCGGCCGTCGCCTTCGCATCCGCCTTCCTGGCCGGCGCCATCAACTCGGTGGCCGGCGGCGGGACGCTGCTGTCCTTCCCCACGCTCATCTGGCTGGGACTGAATTCGGTGACCGCCAACGCCACCAGCACCGTCGCCATCTGGCCCGGGACAGTCGGCAGCGCCTGGGGCTACCGCCGCGAAGCCCGCCAGGTAACTTCCAAACTGTGGCTATTGATTGTCCCCAGCCTGGTGGGCGGACTGGCCGGCGCATGGCTCCTGCAGATCACGCCGCCCGGAGTCTTCGATCGCCTGGTGCCGTATCTCATCCTCTTCGCGACGCTGCTCTTCATGGCGCAGGAGCCGGTGCAGCGCGCCCTCGGCACCGGCGAGGCTGCCAAGCACCAATCGCGCGCCTGGTTTACCGGCGGCATGCTGTTCCAACTGGCCGTGGGACTCTACGGCGGCTATTTCGGCGCCGGCATCGGCATCCTCATGCTGGCCGCCCTCAGCATCATGGGCCTGAAAGATATCCACGAGATGAACAGTCTGAAGGTGGTGCTGGGCGGCAGCGTGAATGGCATCGCCGCCGCGTACTTCATCTGGTGCCGCATGGTGTACTGGCCCTACGTGGTCGTGATGGCCGTAGCCGCCATCCTGGGCGGCTTCTTCGGCGCCGGCGTCGCCCGCAAACTCGGCCGCACCGCCGTCCGCCGCATCGTGATCGCCATCGGCTTCGGCATGGCCGTCTCCCTCTTCGTCAAGCGTTAGTGGGGCGGACTGCCAGCCTACCGATCCGCAGGGCGCCAGCCCCTCCTGGCTCCGCAGCTTTGGTGGGGCCAGGCAATCGTGCCTGCAGCTTTCAGGCGGCCCCGCCGAAGCACCTTCCCGCGAGCAACATCGTACAATTGAGCGCATGTTCAAGCGCATCGCCACCGATTCGCATCTCTGGATTCCCGCCGCCGTGCTCGTCCTCGGAGTCCTCCTGCTGCTGGTGGTCCGATGAAACCCTCCGGCCACGCGCTGCACGTTCTGGGAGTCGTCTGCGGACTCGCCGCTGGCGCCTGGCTGGGCGCGGCCGAAGCGCCCACCAAACTGGTGGCCGCCGGCTATTCGCCGTTCCTCATCTCTCTCGGCATGGTGGCCGGCGTCTTCGTCGCCCGCTGGACCGTACCCATGGCGCTCAAGGGCACCGGCTACATCCTGCTCGACCTGCGCGAAAAACGGCACCTCATCGTCTGGGCCGTCCTCGCCGGTATGTTGTGGGCCGTCGCTAATACCCTGACCGTGTTCGCCATTCGCGACGTCGGACTCTCCATCGCCTTTCCACTATGGAATACCAACAGCCTGGTAGGCCTGCTCTGGGGCTGGCTGCTGTTCCGCGAACTGCGCGGGTCGAAGGCCAGGCAATGGGGACGTGTGGTGGGCGGCGCGGCCGCCATTGTGGTGGGCGCCTGCGTGCTCGCCTACGCCACGTCGCAGGGCGGCGCGGCCGGGCCGGCCCGTTCCGCCACGCTGGGAATTCTGGCGGCGCTCGGCGCGGGACTCCTCTGGGGCACCATGTACATCCCCTATCGCAAGGCGTACATCAGCGGCATGAATCCGCTGTCCTTCGTCACCGTCTTCACCTTCGGCGAGTTGGGCACGGTGTTCGCACTGGCGCTGATCTTCGACGGCGGCTGGCACGGCGTGTCCTCCGAACTGAGCCGCGCGCGCCCCGCGCTCTTCTGGCTCTTCCTCGGCGGATTCTGCTGGGTGCTGGGCGACCTCTTCCAGCAGTACGCCGCCAAGTACATCGGCATCGGACGCGGCATTCCGCTCTCCAATACCAACCAGTTGTGGGGCCTGGCCTGGGGCGTGCTGGTGTTCGGCGAGCTCGCCGGCCGCGGATTCTCCGTGCAGGCTATGGTCATCGCCGGCTCCATCCTCATGATCGCCGGCGCCGGCGCTATCAGCACCGCCGAAGCATCGCCAGCGGAACGGGCCGCGTGGAAAGAGGCCATGGACCGCGAATGCCGCCGCTATTCGCTCGACCCCGCGCGCGTGGAAGCCACTCTGCGCGGTGAAGATCCGCTGGCGCAGCGAAAAGCCGGCCGTGGATGGTGGGAGTACGCCGTCGCCGCCGCCGCATTGGCCGTCTTCGTTTGGCTGGCCTGGGGCGCCGCGCGGCAACCGGTCGCCGTCAGCCTGCCCTGGATGGCCGCCATCCTGGTGGCTACGCTGGTCTTTCTGGGAATCGGCGGCGTGTTGTTGTGGAAGCGAACGCGATTTTCATAGCTTGGTATGCTGGGGATGAGATCTGTGTTCCACCCAATCCACCTGCGGCGTGCCGGAGCTGTCGTCGCCGGCGGCCTGTCCATTCTGACGGCGCTGTACGCGTGGCAGAAACCGTTTCGCGAATACCCCGGCATCGAATACAACCACAGCATTCCCGTCCCGCCCGACAAGGACACCCACACCGAGTGGGCCTTCGCCCGCCTGATGTATCCGCCCGTGAGCCGCTACCACGGCGGCATGGAGTTCTTCGGAACCTGGAAAGAAGGCGGCTCCAACTGGACCATGGACTATCCCCGCTCCGACCGGCATCTGTCGCGGGCGGTGAAGCGCCTCACGCGCCTGGACGTACGCCTGGCCGAAGAGCCCATCGATCTGGACGATGGCGATGTCTACGACTGGCCGTGGCTCTACGGCGTGGAAGTGGGCCACTGGAGCCTCACCGACCAGCAGGCCGCGACGCTGCGCGAGTTCCTGCTGCGCGGCGGCTTCTTCATGTGCGACGATTTTCACGGCGACATCGAGTGGGCCACCTTCAAAGCCAGCATGGACAAAGTGTTCCCCGACCGCCCGATTGTCGACCTGGATTCCGCCAATCCCATCTTCCACACCCTGTACGACCTGGACCACCGCTACCAGGTGCCCGGCGCGCTGTACCTGGAAACCGGCGACACGTTTGAAAAAGGCGAGTCCGGCAAAACGCCGCACTGGCGCGCCATCTTCGACGACCACGGCCGCGTCATGGTGGCCATGTGCCACAACATGGATCTGGGCGACTCCTGGGAGCACGCCGACAATCCCGAGTACCCCGCCCACTTTTCCGACCTCGGCCTGCGCATTGGAATCAACTACATCGTCTATGCCTTCACTCACTAACGATTGTGGGGCAGGCAATCGTACCTACAGCCGCCTTTCAGGCTGCCCGCACACCCCTGGAGAACCTCAATGAACTGGAGCGCCATCGCCGCCGTATTTCTGGCCCTGGCCGTCGGCCTGGGCGCCTTTGGAGCCCACGGCCTCAAAGCCCGCCTGGACGAATACCGCATGGGGATCTGGGAGAAAGCCGTCTTCTACCATTTCGTCCACGCCCTCGGCCTGTTGATCGTCTCGCTGATTCCGCGCACCTCCACGCTGCCCAAGTCCGGACTCGACTGGGTGTGCTGGCTGTTGCTGGCGGGCATTCTGATTTTCTCCGGCAGCCTGTATGTGCTGGCGTTGAGCGGCAACCGCATGCTGGGCGCCATTACGCCCATCGGCGGCGTCTCGTTCATCGCCGCGTGGCTGCTGCTGGCCTGGAAACTGGGACGCGGCTAACCGGACGCCGCGCCAGTGTTACCCTCGTTAGTGCATGAATCACGATGACTTCAGCCTGGCTGCCGCGGCGCACCAGGAAATGCTCGACCACGGGTTCGAGCCCGATTTCCCGCCCGACGCCCAGCGTCAACTGGATAGCCTCCATCCGCATCCCGCCGACGGATTGCGCGATCTCACCGCGCTGCTCTGGTCGTCCATCGACAACGACGATTCCCGCGATCTCGACCAGATCGAATGGGCCGAGCGCACGGCCGGCGGCATTCGCGTGCTGGTGGGCGTCGCCGATGTCGATTCCGTGATCGCCAGGGGAACTCCCATCGACGCTCACGCGCGCCGCGAAACCACCTCGGTCTACACCGGCATCCGCACCTTCCCCATGCTGCCCGAGAAGCTCTCCACCGATCTGACGTCGCTCAACGAAGCGCAGGATCGCGCCGCCGTGGTGATCGAATTTCTGGTGGCGGCCGATGGCACCGTCGCCAATCCCGCCATTTACCCCGCGCGCGTCCGCAACCACGCGCAGCTCACCTACAACGGCGTGGGCGCATGGCTCGAAGGCAAGGCCGCGCCCCCGGCTAAAGTGGCGGCCTCGGCCGATCTGGCGGCGCAACTCAAACTGCAGGACGAAGCCGCCCAGGCCCTGCGTGAGGAGCGCCATCGGCTGGGCGCGCTGACCTTCGACCGCGAGGAGTCGCAGGCCGTCATCACCGACGGCAACGTCACCAGTATGGTGGCGCGCACTTCCAACCGCGCCGCGCACCTGATCGAGGATTTCATGATCGGCGCCAATGAAGTGATGGCGCGCACCCTGCGCGAGGCCGGCGTTTCCTCCATCCGCCGCATCGTCAAATCCCCCGAGCGGTGGGCGCGCATCGTGGAACTGGCCAAACAGTCGGGCGACCAGCTTCCGCCCGATCCCGATGCCGGCGCGCTCAACGGCTTCCTGATGCGCCGCAAGGCCGCCGACCCCATTCACTACGCCGATCTGTCGCTTGCCGTGTTGAAATTGATGGGCCCCGGCGAATACGTGCTCATGCGGCCGGGCGGCGAACAGCAGGGCCATTTCGGACTGGCCGCGCAGGATTACACCCATTCCACCGCGCCCAATCGCCGCTTCGCCGACCTGGTGACGCAGCGTCTGTTGAAGGCCCTGCACGCCCAGGCGCCCTACAGCGACGCCGACCTGGACGCCATCGCCCGCGCCTGCACTGAAAAAGAAGATGCCGCGCGCCGCGTGGAGCGCGCCATGAACAAGCGCCTGGCGGCCGCCTCGCTGCAGCACCGCGTGGGCCAGAAATTCTCCGCCGTGGTGACCGGCGCATCGCCCAAGGGCGTCTTCGTCCGCGTGCTGGACCCGCCGGTGGAAGGCCGCGTGATGCGCGGAGAAGAAGGTCTCGACGTGGGCGACCGCGTGCACGTCGCGCTTCTGGCCGCCGATCCCAGGAGCGGCTTCATCGATTTCGGGAGGATCGCATGACGTCTCTGTTTCGTCACACTCTGGCCGCTTTGGCCTACCGCGCCGGCAAAGCGCTCGGCGGCGCGCCGCCGGAATTCGCCACGTACCGCGCCGACGCCACCTCGCGCACGCCGGCCGAAATCCTGGCTCACATGGGCGATCTCTTCGACTGGGCGCTCTCCATCGCCAATGGAAAGCAGGCCTGGCACAATTCCGCGCCGCTCCCCTGGGACGCCGAGGTGGCGCGCTTCTTCGCCGCGCTGACGGCGTTCGACCAGCGCGTGGCCGAAGGTCCGATTGCCGTCCCCGAAGAGCCGCTCTTCCAGGGACCCGTGGCGGATGCGCTGACGCACGTCGGCCAGATCGCCATGCTCCGCCGCATGGCCGGCTGCGCGTGCCGCGGCGAGAACTACTACGTCGCGGATATTGCCGTGGGCCGCGTCGGCGCCGAGCAGTCCCCGCCCCGCCTGGAGTTTGCGTAGTCCGCGGTTGACTGATTCAGGTATACTGCGAAGTCAACCATGAAATCCTGGCTTGCCGTCTGCTTGCTGGCTTCGCCACTCCTGGCGCAGTCGCCGGTCGTCTACGAAATTAGCTTTCCCAACGCCGTCCATCACGAGGCCGAAATCCGCGCCACTTTCGCCGGCGTGCGCCAGCCAGTGCTGGAAGTGCTGATGAGCCGCTCGTCGCCGGGCCGCTATGCCCTCGCCGAATTCGCCAAGAACGTCAGCAACTTCAAAGCCTCCGACGGCCAGGGCCATCCGCTCGCGGTGTCCCGTCCTACGCCCTACCAATGGAACGTCACCGGACATCAGGGCACCGTAGTGGTGGAATACACGCTCTTCGGCGACCGCGCCGACGGCACCTACGCCGGCATCGACGCCACTCACGCCCACCTCAACCCGCCGGCCACTTTCGTCTGGGCGCACGGCTTCGAGAAGAATCCCATCGCCATAGAGGTGGCCATCCCCGAGGGCAGCGGCTGGACCGTCGCCACGCAACTGGCGCCGCACGATGACGGCGCCTGGACCGCGCCCAGCATGGACCGCATGATGGATTCCACGATGGAGATCAGCCACCACAACCTGATCGAGTGGAAAATTGGCGACTCGCAATTCCGCCTGGCGCTGCACCACAAAGGCTCCGACGAAGAAGCCGCCGCCTACGCCCGCATGTGCCAAGTGGTGGCCACCGAGGAAGAAGGCGTCTTCGGCGCGTTCCCCAAGTACGACAACGGCAATTACACCTTCCTTATCGATTACCTGCCCTACGTCAACGGCGACGGCATGGAGCATCGCAACTCCACCTCCATCACCGGCACGCAGGATCTGCGTACCTCCGGCGCCAACGCCATCGGCACCGTGTCGCATGAGTTTTTCCATTCCTGGAACGTCAAACGCATTCGCCCCAAATCGCTCGAACCCTTCGATTTCGAGCGCGCCGACATGTCGGGCGAGCTGTGGTTCGCCGAAGGTTTCACCAATTACTACGGCCCGCTGACGCTCGTGCGCGCGGGACTGTCGAGCCTCGACCGCTTCACCCGCTCCATGAGCGGTGCCGTCACAAGCGTCCTCACCGCGCCCGGACGGCTGGTCTTCAACGTGGTCGATATGAGCCGCCAGGCGCCCTTCGTGGACGCCGCCGTGTCCATCGACCCGGTCAATACGGCGAACAATTTCATCTCCTATTACACTTATGGCCAGGCGCTGGCGCTGGGCATCGATCTCTCCATCCGCGCGCGCTTCCCCGGCAAATCGCTGGACGACTGGATGCGCCAGATGTGGCGCGAGCATCCCGATTCCAACAAGCCGTACGTGCTGGAAGACCTGGAGCAGACTCTGGCCACGGCCACCGGCAGCAAGGAGTTCGCCGCCGAAATCTTCCGCCGCTACATCTATGGCAAGGAGTCCATGGACTACGAGGCCCTGCTCGCCCGCGCCGGCTTCCTGCTGGAGAAGCGGACCGGCCCCAATCGCGTGTGGACCGGCGTGCAGTTCGGCGCCTGGTCGGACCAGGGCATGACCCTCAACACGTCCACACTGCGCGATTCGCCGATGTACGCTGCCGGCCTGGACCGCGGCGACCGCATCGTGGAGTGGGACGGCCGCTCGCCCAAGACGCAGCCTGAACTGGACGCCATTCTGGCGCGGCATAAGCCCGGCGACACCATCCACCTGCGCGCCGAAACCCGCGCCGGACGGAAAGAAGTGGACCTGGTGCTGGCCGAAGCGCCCGGATTCCAGATCGCTCCCTACGAATTGTCCGGCCGCGAGTTGACCCCCGAGATGGCCAAATTCCGCGAGGCGTGGCTGTCGTCGAAGGCCATTCATCCGCTGGCCAAGCTGTCGCGCTACTGCCCCGTGTGCAAGCGGGCACTGCCTTTCGAGTATGACAACTGCCCGTACGACGGATCGGCGCTGCGCATCACTCCCGCCAAGCCCGGCGAAGATGAGCCTGCGGCGGATGGGTCGGGAGCGCCGGCCGGTGGGCGTGGCGGACGCGGTGGCCGTGGCGGCCGCGGCGGCGGCGGACAGTAAACTCCCATCATGCCTCTCTGGCTTTCGGAAGCCGATGTGCGCGCGGTCCTGTCCTTGGCCGACGGCATCGACGCCATGGACGCGGCGCTCGCCGCGTTTTCCACCGGCGGAGTTCTGCAGCCGGTGCGCACCGCGTTTGAGCTGCGTCCGCGCACCTTCTTCGCGCTGATGCCCGCCTACCAGGCATCGCAATCGGTGCTGGGCGCCAAGCTGGTGTCGGTGATCCCCGAGAATGCCGCGCGCGACTTGCCGACGCACCTGGCCGCGATCTCGCTGTTCGATCCCGAGACCGGCCAATTGCTCGCCGTGATGGACGGCCGCTGGATCACCGAATTGCGCACCGCCGCTGCCTCGGCGCTCTCCACACGCCACCTGGCGCGCGCCGATGCCGCGGTGCTGGCGATCCTCGGTTCGGGCGTGCAGGCGCGCAGCCACTTGCGGGCGCTCAGCCTGGTCCGGAAGTTCACCGACGTCCGCGTCTGGAGCCCGACGGCGGAGCATGTGCGCGCGTTCGTCGCGGAAATGGGCGCTCCGGTACGCGCCGCAGCTAGCGCCGAGGAGGCCGTCCGTGGCGCAGCGGTCGTGGTGGTGGCGACTAACTCGGTCACACCCGTAATGCAGGATGCTTGGGTGGACGCCGGGACGCACGTGATTGCGATCGGCGCGTGCCGTCCGTCGCAGCGCGAGTTGGATCCCGCGCTGATCGCCCGCGCGCGCCTGGTAGTGGACTCGCGCGACGCCGCGTGGCAGGAATCGGGCGACGTGGTGCAGGGGATCCAAGAAGGATATTTTCCGCGCGAGCACGTCGGCGTGGAACTCGGCGAGATTCTGGCCGGCCGCGCATCCGGCCGCCGCAACGACTCCGAAGTGACGGTGTTCAAGTCGCTGGGTCTGGCCATCGAGGACGTGGCCGCCGCCGCGCTGGCCTATCGCCGCGCGACCGAAGCCGGCCGCGGCATCCAGCTGGAGCTGTGAGGACGCCGATGCCGCCGAATCGCCGCCGCGCTGGGCCGGCTGAGAATGAAGAGCACTGCACCGGCAAAGATAAGGACAAGCACCACAAGCACCGATCGAAACCAGCGTGCCAATGCATCCAGGTCAGGACGGCCGCGCATCCCCTGACTCGGGAAAGACACCATGACGACCACCAGTAGCGCCACGGCCAGCGCGCCGATCAAAGCGAGAACAGCCACCACGCTCATCCCCAGCTTCCACCAGCCCGAGCGCGGACGGCGGCGCCAGTTGTCGGAACGGACTGGAGGGTCAATTGCGATAGGAACTGCGGAATCCACAATGGCATGGACCCGCCCGCTGACAAAATCGTACCCGCAGTCGCACCAGGCCGCGCTCTCCGGGTTGATCAAGCCGCAATTCGGGCAGTTCATCGCGATCTAGAAATCGTCAGGCTCGATTGCCTTCATCGCCCTCATTGTCCCATGCCGAAACCTAATTCATTGTCCCCCGACGGCCGCGGCATTCAGGTCCTCGCAGCCCCCGCGCGGGTGGCGTGACCGGGATCCGGTCACAGGTGCTGCCTACTTTCAATGGGTTACGGAGATTCGTGACCGGGATCCGGTCACGAACCCTACTTCACGGCCCCCTTGATGGCGGCGTCGATGGAGACGTTGTGGTCGTCCAGGATGGTGCCGGTCGAGCGCTGGAGAGCGGCCTTGGCTTTGGCATAAGCGCTCAGCGCCACTACTTCCGCGGACTTGGCCTGCACTAGCTGGTTCTCGTATTGGTTCACGAAGAAGACTGTCGACGCGCCTACGTCGAACTTGGTCCGCTCGGCGTCCAGCGATTCCTGCTGGTACTTGCGGGCTTCCACGGCGGCATCGTAGGACGCGCGCGCGCGGTGCATCGCGATTACCGCGTCCTCTACTTCCAGTTGCGCCTGGTTCCGCAACTGCTGCACGCGAATCTGCGATTGTTTGATCTGCAACTCGTCGCGCGCCACGTCGGCTTCGGCGATGCGGTTGTGAATCGGCAGCGTGACTTGCAGGCCGATCTGGTAGGTGGGGTAGTCGTGCGCCAGAATCTGCCCGAGGACGCTGCCGTAGCCGCCGGTAAACGCCGGATTCGGATTGTTGCCGAGTCCGGTGGCCGCTCCGGCCAGGCCGTTGTTCTGCAGTGTGCCCACCAGGTCGATCTCCGGCCTGGTGAGGCTGCGGGCGCCTTCCAGCGCGATGTTGGAGTTGTCCACCTGCAGACGCGCCTGGCCCAGATCGGGACGGTTAGCCATGGCGTCGCTGAGCAGATCCTGTAGGGGCCGCACTTCGTCCTGGGCGGGAATGGTCAAGGCGTCGGTGGGGACCACGTGCGCGGCGCGAATATCCGGGTCCTCGGAGCGCGTCAGCACATTCTTGAGAATGGCTTCCTGCTCTTCCAGCAGGCCACGCGAATTGATCAGATCCTGACGGGTGGAAAAGAGCTGGGCGTTGGCGCGCGACAGCTCGATCTTCGCCAGCGTGCCTTCGTTGACCTGCGACTGGGTGTCGGAAACCAGGCGCTCGGCCAGCGTGACGGCCTCCTGCTTCACTTTCACATCCTCATATAGCGCCACGAAATCGGTATAGAGGCGGACGACGCCATACACTGTGAGGATGAGCTGCTGACGGAACAGCAGGCTGGTGATCTTGCGTTCGTTGCCGGCAATGCGGATGTAGCGCTGGTTCAGGCTGGGACCGAAGCCGCGCATCAGCGGCTGCGTCAAGGTGACGGCCAGGCTCGATCCGGTAAAGGGATTGTAATTGGTGGTGAGCGCGTTGACGGATTGGTGCAGGTTGTCGAAGCTCACCGAGGCCTGCGCGCCGGTGACGAAGCCGGCCTGCACGCCGGCGTTGGCCTGCACGGCATTCGATACCAGGGCGTTCTGGTCGTAGGACTGGAAGTAATTTTCGGGCGTGGTGGTGTGCGACCAGGCGAGTTGCCCGAAGACGGCGGGGTCGTAAATGGGAACATTGGAGCCGGTCGATTGCGGGACCGCGCCCTGCACCGAATAATTGACCTGCTGCGCGCCGAGGACGCCCAGTTCCAGGGCGTTGGCGGAGACCGAACTGCCGTTGGTGGCGTTGCCGGTGACGGCGCGGTTGGTCACCAGCGGAGTGACGGGGCCGCCGACGCCGGCGGGCACTTCGGCCAGCGTGAAGCCCAGGCCGCGCACCGTGCCGCCGCCCTGCGCGCGCAATAGTTCGCTATCGGCCTGCGGCAGGCTGAAGCGCTGCAGCTCGACGTCGAGATTGTTTTCAATGGCCAGGGCGAGCGCGTCCTGAAGCGACAGGTACAAACTGCCCGCCCGCAGCAACTCGCGGATACGGCGCGAGTTGTCGAAGTTCACGGCGCGGCTCTGGGACAGTCCCGGCGGCACGCACAGGAGGAATGCCAGCGAAAGGCTCAGAAATGATTTCCACATTGTCGATGAATCCACGCGTCCCGAGGTCAGGACTTGGCGCCCGAAGCGGGCTTGTCGGCCGGCAGCGGCTTGACCTTGACGCCTTCCCGGATGGCATCGCTGGGGTTGACGACCAGCATCTGCCCCTCCTCCAGGCCTCCCAAAACTTCCAGATGGTCGCCGAAATCGCGGCCCAGTTGAATGGGCGTAAAGTGGACCGTGCCATCCTTCGCCATCACCGCAACCTGCGGGCCGGTGCTGCGCACCAGCAGCGTATCGCTGGGGATGGAAAGCGGCGGATCGATGCGCTGCACCGCCAGGTCCACCTGCGCATACATGCCCGGCATGAGCACGCCGCCCGTCTCCAGAACCTGCACCTCCACCAACAGCGTGCGCGACGAGGGATCGAGCGAGTTGGCGGTCCGCGCCACGGTGCCGCGGAAGGAGCGGCCGGGCAGATCGGGAATAGTCAGGATGGCGGCCTGGCCGGCGCGGATGGCGTCGGCATACGCCTGCGGAACGTTCAGATAAGTGCGCAGACGGTCGGTCTGGGCGATGCGGAAGAGCAGCGTGTTGCCTTCGGTGACCAGCGTGCCGGTATCCACGTTGCGCAGCGTAATCACTCCGGCGAAAGGTGCGCGCACGATGAGATATCCCTGCAGCTCGCTGAGCCGTTCCAGGTTGGCGTTAGCGGCGGCCACGGCGCTCTGGGCCGCGGTGACGGCTTTGGCCAGCGCGTCGACGGTGGCCTGCTGCGCGGCGTACTGCAAACGGGAGGTATCGTTATCCTGCCGCGAGACGATGTCCTTGTCGGCCAGCTTCTGATTGCGGTCGGCGGTGACCTTCAACAGGTCCGCGGTGGCGCGGCCTTGTTGCAGGCTGGCCTGGGCCTGGTCGACGGCGGCGTTGGCCTGGTCGAGCGCGGCCTTCGCCTGACGGGTTTGCTGATCCAGTTCGGGAGCTTCGATCTCCACCAGCACCTGGCCGGCGGTGACGCGGTCTCCGATGTCCACGTTGCGCTTCTTGATGTAGCCGGTGGCGCGCGCCAGGATGGGAGCTTCGGTGACGGCCTGGATATTGCCGGGAAGCATGAGGCTGGTCTTGACGGCCGATCGGGTGACGGGCTGCACATTGACCACCGGCGCGGCGTCGCCGGAGACCTGCGATTCGGCGGCCAGCACCATTTCGCGGCGCTGCCGCGGCAGGTAGCCGAAGTAATAGCCGGCTACACAGAGTGCGCCCAGCAGGAGCAGGAACACCAGCAGCGTACGTCCGGTGGGATTCCTGGGGGCCGCTGCTGGATGGCCCGCCGCCCGTTTCTGTTCCTCCAACTGGCGTTTGAGGTCTTCCACTTCCGCGCGCAGCCGCTCTTCCTGGCTTTGAGTCTCGTTCATTGCAAATCCTCTGGCATCATCATCTCGTCGCGCATGTACTCGTGTTCTTCCTCGACGATCCTACGTTCATAATCCACCGGCGCCTTGGTCCGCAACATGCTGTAAACCAGGGGAACGATGAAGAGAGTGGTGACGGTGGCCAGCAGCAGGCCGCCGATGACGGCGCGGCCGAGCGGCGCGTTCTGTTCGCCGCCTTCCCCCAGACCGAGCGCCATGGGCAACATGCCGATGATCATGGCGCTGGCGGTCATGATGACCGGGCGGATGCGGGTATGGCCGGCGGACAGCGCCGCCGACCGCGAATCCATGCCTTCTTCGCGCTGGTCGTTGGCGAACACCACCATCAGAATACTATTGGCCGTGGCCACGCCGATGCACATGATGGATCCCATCAGCGAGGGGACGCTGAAGGTGGTCTGGGTGAGGAAGAGCATCCACACGATGCCGGCCAGCGCGCCAGGGAGGGCCATCAGGATAATGAACGGATCGAGCCACGACTGGAAATTCACGGCCATCAACAGGTACACCAGCGTCACCGCGAACGCCATGCCGAGACCCAGGCGATAGAAGGAGCTCTCCATGGTAGCCACCTGGCCGCGCAAATCGAGCGTGGTGCCGCGCGGCAGGTGCTTCCCGACCTGCGCCATGATCTTCTCGACGCCCGACCCGACCGAACCCAGATCGCGCCGGTCCACGTTGGCGTAGACGTCGAACACCGGCGTGACATTGTAGTGATTGACGATCTCGGGAGCGATGTTGCGCTTCACGGTGGCCAAGTTGGACAGCAACTGCACGCCTCCGGCCATGGCGCCTGGATTGGCATACGCCGCGGATGTCTGGTTGGGGCCGGCGCCCACGGAATTGACGCCTTCGGTGGACACGCCCGCGGTGGAAGTGGGCGTGGTGGAGTTGACGATGGTGAAGGGCGAGGAAATGGGCGTGCGCATGACCGCGGCGAGCGAATTGAGCTTGTCCTGGGGCGTCTGCACGGCAACGAAATAGACTACGCCGGTGCGCCAGTCGAGCCACTGCGTGGGCGCCACCTGGCTGCTGCCGGTGAGGGAGACCAGCAGGCTGTTGCTCACATCCTTTTGCGTGAGGCCCACCTGGCCGGCTTTGTCGCGGTCCACGTTGATGTCGATTTCGGGATAGTCCACCACCTGGTGGATATGCACGTCGGCGGCTCCCGGAATGCGCGCGATCTGGCGCTGCAGGTTCTCGGCAATCTGGTAATTGGCGGAGATGTTGCGGCCCAAAATCTGCACGTCGATGGGAGCGGGCAGGCCGAAGTTGAGGATTTGGTTGGTGATATTGGCGGCTTCGAAGTAGAAAACCACGTCGGGAAAGGCCTGGTGGAGGCGCTTACGCAGACGGTCGGTGTATTCGGCGGTGGGACCGTGATCGTCGGCCTTGAGGGAGATCAGAATGTCGCCGTCGCCCGGGCCCAAGGCGGGATTGTCGCCGAATGCCAGGTTGAAGCCGCCGTTGGGAATGCCGATGTTGTCGATGATGGTATCGATTTCGCGCGCCGGAATCACCTGGCGGATTTCGCGCTCGATATTGGCGAAGATCTCTTCGGTCTTCTCGATGCGCGTGCCCGACGGCGCCTGGGCGTGGAAGCGCAACTGGCCGGAATCCACGGTGGGGAAGAAGTCGCGGCCGATGAATCCCGCCAGGCTCAAGGAAGCGGCTACGAACAACCCGAAGCAAATGAGTACGGGAGCGCGGTGGTCCAGGCACCAGTGCAGCAGCGAACTATAAGACGCACGCATCAATTCGAAGCGGCGATTGAACAGGTAGTGAAACTTCCAGATCGGTCCTTTGCCGCCGGACGTTTCGCCATGCTCGCCCTGGGCGTACAGCTTGACCTCGGGGCGAAGCATGTAATGCACCATGGTGGGAATCAGGGTGCGCGACAGGAAGTAGGACGCCATCATGGCGAATACCACGGCGCCGGCGAGCGGGGTGAACAGGTACTTGGCCGCGCCGGTGAGCATGAGCACGGGCACGAACACGATGCAGATGGCCAGGGTGGAAACGAAGGCCGGGGCGGCGATCTGCTGCGCGCCATCGAGCACGGCCCGCACCAGCGGCTTCTTCATGGCCATGTTGCGGTGGGTGTTTTCGATTTCCACGGTAGCGTCGTCCACCAGGATGCCGACGGCCAGCGCCAGACCTCCCAGCGTCATGACGTTGATGGTCTGGCCCATCAGGCTGAGGACGATCAGCGAGACCAGGATGGACAGCGGGATGGAAATGCAGACGATGACGGTGCTGCGCCAGCTTCCCAGGAACATGAGGATCATGAGCCCGGTGAGAAACGCCGCGGTGACGGCTTCGCGCACCACGCCGTTGATGGCCGCGCGGACGAACAGCGACTGGTCGAACAACTGGCGGACCTGCAGCGCCGGGTTGAGGCCCGCGAGAATCCCCGGCAGGGCTTTCTTGACGTTGTTGACCACGGCCAGGGTGGACGCCCTGCCATTGCGCATCACGGTGAGCAGGGCTCCGCGGGTGCCGTTGGTGCGCACGATGCTGGTCTGAATCTGATAGCCGTCGCGCACCTGCGCCACATCCTTGATATACACGGTGGCGCCGTTGACCACCTTGACGGGCATGTTGTTCAGCTCGTCCAGGATGCGCGGGCTGCTATTGAGGCGGATCTGGTAATCCACCGCGCCGATTTTGGCGGTGCCGGCCGGCAGGGTAAGGTTCTGGTTGCCGAAGGCATTGGAGACATCCACCGGCGACAGGCCCTTGGCGTAGAGCTGGTCGGGCAGCAGATCGACCATCACCTGGCGGAACTTGCCGCCGTAGGGCAGCGGCACGGCGGCGCCCTGAATGGTGGCGAGCTGGGTGCGGATGAAATTCTGGCCCAGATCGAAGAGTTCCTGTTCGCTGAGCGTCTTGCTGGCCAGGCCGAGTTGCAGAATGGGCACGGCGGAGGCATCGTACTTGACGATATTGGGCGGCGTCATGCCGGGCGGAAAGATGCGCAGCAGGGTCTGGGAAATGGCAGTGACCTGGGAGAGCGCCAGCTCCACTCTGGCGTTGGGCTGGAAATAGATGCGGATGACGGAAACACCGCTATAGGACTGCGATTCGATGTGCTCGATATCGTTGACGGTGGTGGTGAGCGACCGTTCGAAGAACGTCACCACGCGTTTTTCCATTTCCTCGGGAGACAGACCGCCGTAGCTCCAGACCACGCTGACCACGGGAATGTCGATGTACGGGAAAATGTCCACCGGCATGGACAGGATGGCCGTCACGCCAAGAATGGCGATCAGCAGGGCCACGACGACGAAAGTATAGGGGCGCCTAAGGGCGAGTCGGACTATCCACATGCAGATCTACACAATCCCGACGGAGAGGACAAAGCCTCGGGGCTTTCTTTTCCTTTATGATAAGCGATCCGCTTGTCTTTGTGATGACACCGGGGGATCGCTCCCGGCTAGCCCTTTCGGGCCATGGGCCGCTTTTGGAACCGCGACCGCAGGGAGCGGCCCAACGAAAAGTCACAGTCTCATGCGTTGGAACAATCGAAAACCGGGGTCTCCTCATCTGTCGCTCGGGCCGCTCCCTGCGGTCGCGGTTCCAAGCGCCCCGACCCGATGCTGGCTGGGGCTCCGTTACTCTGTGGGGCAGCCGCGGTTACGACAAGTGGATAATTCCCCGCTGGATGGCCGCGGTGGCGGCCTGTGTCCGGTCCTGAACGCCCAGCTTGCTGAGGATGTTTTTCACGTGGTTCTTCACGGTATGCTCGGCGATGCTGAGGCTGTAGGCGATCTGTTTATTGGCCAGGCCGCGGACGATCAATTCCAGCACCTGGATCTCGCGCGCACTGAGATCGGGACGCGGCAGTTGGGCGGCCAGCGCGGCGGCCACCGCGGCCGGCAGGTAAGTCTGGCCGGCGTACACCGCGCGGATAGCCTTCAACAGCTCGTCGTGCAGCACATCTTTGGTGAGATACGCCTGGACGCCGGCGGCCAGGGCGCGGCGGATGTCTTCATCGCCGCCGTAGGTGGTGAGGGCGATCATGTGGGCGTCGGGAAACTCTTTGCGGATGGCGCTGGCGGCTTCCACGCCGCTCATGCCGGGCATGCGCAAGTCCAGCAGTGTGACGTCCGGCAGATGCTTGCGGTACATTTCGACGGCCTGCTGGCCGTTGGAGGCCTCGGCCACAACCTTCATGTCGGGCTGCATGTTGACGATCGTACTCACGCCAACCCTGGCCACCAGGTGGTCTTCGGCCACCAGAATTCGTATCGGCTCACTCATGGTAAAGGCACCATCACTTCCACTTCCGTCCCACCGCCCGGCCGGCTTTCGAGATGCAGCTCGCCGCCCAGGCGCTCGGCCCGCTCGCGCATTCCGATCAACCCGAAATGGCCGCCCAACGACGAAAACACGTCGGAGTGCTCGAAGCCGTGGCCGTTATCCTGAATCCGCAGACGCAGTTTGCGCGCCTCGGTGCGCAGTTGAATGGCGATGCGCGTGGCTCCGGCGTGCTTCAACACGTTGGCCACGGCTTCCTGGGCGATGCGCAGCAGATGCTGCTCCATATCCTGCGGCAGTTCGCCCGGCGGACCTTCAACCTCGACTTGGACATCGACTCCGCTTCCGGCGGTCCAGACGCGCGTGCCGGATTCCAGGGCGGACGCCAGGTCCTGGCCCTCGAGCACCGAAGAACGCAGGTCCATGACGGAACGGCGGGCTTCGGTGACGCTATGCCGCGCCATCTTGCGCGCCATGTCCAGGTACTGCCGCGCGGGCGTGGTCTCATCCTTGAGACACATGGCGACGGCGTCGAGTTGCGAGGAGATGCCGACGAAGCCCTGCGCCAGGGTGTCGTGGATTTCGCGCGCCAGGCGGGCGCGCTCTTCGAGCACCAGGGCAAACCGCGAGCGGATCTGGCGCAGCCGCAGCCCGTACAACCCCCAGGCCGCCGCTACCACCAGCATCACACCCAAGATGCGGAACCAGGCGGTCTCGTAGAAATGCGGCAGCACGTTGAAATCGTAGGCGCGCTCGGCGGTGGCCCCGCCGGGCAGGGCGGCGCGCATCAGAAAGCGGTAATGGCCATGGCGCAGGCTGTTGTAATTCTGCAGACGGCGGCTTCCGGCGAGCACCCAGCCGGGGTCGACGCCTTCCAGACGGTAGGAATATTGCACCTGCTCGGGAGCGCTCAAGTGCAGCGCCGCGTAGTGGAACTGCACGCGGCTGTCGGGAGGCAATTTGGCGGGATGCTGCAGGTCGACAGGGTCGCCATTGGCGGTCATTTCGACGAGTTGCAGGATGGGAGCGAGGGGAGAATGCTGCCGCGTGCGGGGATCGAAGACCGCGAGACCGCGGCTGGTGGTGAACCACAGGCGGCCATCGGAGGTGCGCGCGCCGCCCTGGCCGGTGGGGTTGGAAGGCGCGCACTGGGCGCTGCGCAGACCATCCTCCACGCCGTAGTTAATGGGGCTGAGCGACGGCCGCTTGCCCACCGCGAGGTCCTGCAACTGCCGCTTGGCGACGCGGCAGATGCCGCGCGTGGTGCTCAGCCACAGCGACTCGCCATCGTCGGTGATGGTAGCGATATTGTCGCTCAACAGCCCGTCGCGCTCGGTGAAACTGTGGAATTTTCCGTCCCGGAGGGCGTTGAGGCCGCCATCGAAAGTGCCGATCCACAGGGCGCCGCCGGAATCCTCGTGGAGGGTGCGGATCTGGTCGCTGGAGAGGCCGTCGGCGGTGGTGTAGAGACGCTTCTGGTCGCCCTGGATTCGCCAGAGGCCCTTGCCGAAAGTGCCGGCCCAGATGGCGCCGTCGCGGGTTCGCAACAGGGTGGAGACGCCCATCACCAGGGTCGGACCGCCGGGAATCACGGTCGCCAACTGGTTGCCATGGCGGCGCAGCAGACCGCCGGGGGTGGCCAGCCAGATATCTCCGGCGGGATCCTCCAGGGCATCGTAAACATTGACGCGGGAAAAGGGATCGGGCGGGATGAACACGGTGAATTGCCCGCCGTGCATGCGAGCCATGCCGCCGTGCAAGCCGATCAGCAGGTCTCCGTTGCGGGCTTCGC
>Ga0181529_10002765_pt1 | contig 20574 bp, 22 predicted proteins | sample PEATcosm2014_Bin_36_FD_119763 | JGI IMG/M metagenome (GOLD analysis project Ga0181529, IMG submission 119763) | Peatland microbial communities from MTU Mesocosm Facility, Houghton, MI, USA - PEATcosm2014_Bin10_30_metaG | ecosystem: Environmental > Terrestrial > Soil > Wetlands > Peat | place... | reverse complement strand
TGACTAAAGATTCTGTTGATTCAGAAGGAACAGATGGTGGCCTTGATGACCTGGGTCCAACTGGAGCTCAAGCACCAACTGGTTGGCAAGGACCACAGGGTCCTGCAATAATTGAATCTGGTTTTGGTAAGGGGCAGGAGGGTGCTAATCCTGGCATGGATGGACTTACCGGTGCTGTTGGTGAGGTAGGACCCCCTGAATCTACACCAGGCGTAGAGCCCATACCTTCTGATGAGGACATCACCAAAGAGCTGGAAAATCCAACTGAGAAACTAATCCAAACAGGTATTCCTCCAGTTCAAGATATGCAGACCATTACTTTGGATACACCAAAGTCTAAGAAGCGTCGTAAGGAGTAACCATGGCAAAGGTGCTGAACAAGACAGATAGAAGCCTTCCAGTAGAAAGGTGGACCCTTTTTGCTGGAGGAACTAAGTGCATGGATAATAATGGTAAGATCAGGGAAGAACTCCCGGATAATGTAGCCTATGGTCCAATTGTTCGGCACCTATTAGCCCAGGATTTGGTATCCTTTGGTGGCATACAGAAAAAGATAGCTAAGTCTGTAACGTTCACCGGAGAGATAAGAGAAATAGACATGACCAGTGGCCAGTCTAAATCTCAACGTAAGAAGCTTCGTGGCGAACAGAGGAGCTAAATGGCTCAGCAACTACAAGGTCTGGATGGAGTATCTGGTGGAGGAACCAGTCCTCTATTCAATTCCTTTATTCAAACAGTCAGATTCTTCATGAGAGATCATCCCCAGCTTAACCGGCTGGTAAAGGGGGAGGAACACTCAGATAGAATGATCTCGTGGGCCATCATGGACTTTCTGTCTGATTGGGCAGGTACTCCACCAGACCTGGGCTATATGACCTTGGAAGAAATGTTCTACAAACATTACCAGTCATTCGCTCTTCGTGGAACCTGTGTGGCTCTGTTGCAGTCTATCGGTATCCTCCAGACCCGTAACCAACTACAATTCTCTGACGGCGGTATAAGCGTGGACGCTAATAACAAAGCACCTATGTGGATGCAATGGATCAGAGACTTCTCCACCAAGTATGAACAAGAAAAAGTCCAGAAGAAGGTGTCGATCAATATTGCTAACATGATGACAAGCTTCTCTGGTGTTCATACCGAGTATTTCTTCGTTAATGGCTGGTACGGAGTCTATTGACAATGGATGGTGCCCGTGGTAAACTTCCTGAGATTGAGGGTATAAGACTCTCACTAGGAGGTTTTAGTATGGGACGACCACGAACACTTGATTACGATAAGATCAAAGAGATGTACGAGCAAGACTACACTTTGAACGAGATTGCTAGAGCCATAGGCTCTGAGCATACAAGTGTGGGCGATGCTGTAGAACGTATGGGTCTGCCAAAGAGGCCAGGACACCCACAAGGAAAACTGGATGTAAAGAAAGATGAGATCATTGCTGATTATTTATCTGGGTTATCCGCTATCCAGGTAGCTGAAAAGCATGACTGTCACGCTTCCAGCATAAAGGAGCTGCTTGCTAGAAATGGAATAGAGCTACGGCACGGCGCTAAGAGAAGTGATCTAAATAATAAGTTAGGCATACTTCTTGGCTGTCATTACTTCATCCCAACAGTAGAGTGGTTTCAGGAACAGCTGAGCATCCACAAAACTGCTGCTGCCATAGCTAGACACTACGACATCCCGTACGGGACATTTATGGAGCGTGCGACTAAACTGGGGTTTGAGTTTCCTGTGTGGCGTGGAGGTCCTGGTCCTGCAGGTAGTCCGTTGAGACAAGAGATACCAACCAAAGAGGCCATTCAGCTTTCAGATGAAGGGTGGAGCTATGAGAAACTGGCTGATAGGTATGGAGTTTCCTACGGGGTCATCAACAGACGGATGAGAGAAGCTGGCTACTCCGCACCTAAAGGGCGAATGAGGAAGTATTCTCTAGACTCTGTTTTTGTGAGTACATCGCATAAACATAAGAAGATCTTGGAGGAATTGGGCATTCGTGCTTGTGAGATTTGTGGGGAAGATCAAGTCTTAGACTTTTGTCACATAGTTGCACAGGATGATGAAGGACCTACAGTCTCTGATAACTGTTTGGTTCTTTGTCCGACTCATCATCGCAAATTCGATAAGCATATCCTCAAGCCCTCTGAACAGGCTAAAGTACAGGACAAGGTAGAGGCAGCACTAGCTAAGTATGGAAAGAACTAAAGAGAGAGAGAAAAAGAGAAGCCTTCCGGCTTTTCTTTAGCCCACGAATTCAGGAGATCACATGTACATTGTTAGAACATTCAACAACCCAGATGAGCTAGTAGATTTCTTGAATGGTGCCGTGCGATGCAAGCCACTAGCTAGCACTGTTTATGGTCTAAATGGACTCACAGTGATCATCAATGATGGTAGTGCTGATCGGACTACTACTCTATCAGATCCAACTGGTGTTGGTCTCTCACCATCAGCTATTCTTACTCAGATCAGAGCCACTAATGCCAGCATGACTGCTGTAAAGGTTCGTTTCTATGGACAGGCTCCACAGAAACCTCTATTTATCGTAGACGTACAGGGGTTCATTGTCCGTGGTAGTGGCACAGCCAATACAATCCTTGGTTTTCCAACATCAGATACCACTGTTTCCGAAATTGCTACTACAGACATCATTAAGATCACCGCCTCAATCTCAGGTGGTCCAAGATACGACGTCATCTACCACACTACCTAAGGGGTACTCCTATGCATGAGGAAACTCTATTCAAAGCTCTTTCCGCAGACAACAGAATTCCATGGGAGAAATCTGCTGAGCATTTCATGTATATGAAGCTGGCTTCAGGTGGTCTACTTAGTGATGAGGTAGACCTGCTGATCAAGACAGCCGAGGGTACCATCTCTCCAGAAGATATTCAGAAGGCAATGGATCAAGGTACACTTACGGGTGTACGCTCTTCTGTTGCTCAGGATATTACCAGTAATGCAAAACACCAAAGAACCCATGGTGAGCGTCTTGGTAAGGGAGTAGGAACTCTAGCTGGTATTGGTGGTGGTCTGCTCACCAGTAAGGGTAAGGGTCATTCTATTGGTGAGAAAGCCTTTAGAGCTGCCGTGGGAATGGCAGTAGGTCACCAGGCCGGTAAAGTTGTTGGTCAGGAGCTTGACGCCCACAGATTGAACAAGCGTGGGTCTATGGAGAAAGATGCTTTATCTTTGGCAGGGCATGGAGCCCTGATGGGTGGTTTAGGAGGAGCTGCTGTTGGGGCTGGTTTAGGAGCACTTTCAGATCCAGAGCATAGAGGACGAAATGCTTTAATTGGTGCTGCTTCTGGAGGTATGCTAGGTGGTGTTGGCGGGGCAGGTTTAGGTCGTGCTGCTGACCTAGATGCCGATTTGTTTAAGATCAACAAATACCATAATGCCCGTCTTACTGTCGATGCTTTGCGAGCAGAAATGGGTCTGACTGGCAGTAGAACCACTAAGATGGACCCAGAAACTTTACGACACGCAGAAATGGGTCTTTTTGGTGGTCGTAGTAGTGCACCAAAAGTTATCCATCCAAAAGGAGATGTGATCGATCCTCCTGAGTCTGCCATTAAGAAGCTTAGTGAGGTCAATAGGGACAAGGTTGCTGGTGTTCTTGGTCAGATCGGTGGCTGGGCTCTTAAAAATCCACGTATGGCTGCAGGTGTTGCCGGTGCAGGTCTAGGGGCTATTACTGGTGCTGCTGGAGCTGCAGGAGACCCAAATGCCAGTATGCTAGGTGGTGCTCTCAAGGGTGGTCTAGTAGGTGGTGGACTCGGTGCTGCTGGCGCTCACTTTGGTATGAAGGCCATGGCTAAGGGTGGCCGTAAAGCGATCTTGAACGTCCCAGGAAAGGGAGCTCTCAGCATAGCCCCCAAGCTGAATGAGGCTGGTGGGCTTGCTCCTGGAGCCTTGAACTTCCGTCCAGCACCGGCTGTGATGACACCAAAGGTAGCTGCTGCCATACTAAAGCAAGCTATGATCAAAGAGGGCTGGAGTCTTCGTAACTTATTCAAAGCAGTTCCAGAGATTGTTCCACCGGAAGATGTAGGTGAGGCTGCTATTTCTGGTGGTATTCAGGAGGGCCCTGCTGGTGCGATCAATGAAGCTGCTGGACAAGCTGGTGCTTTAGCTGGTCATGCACTAGGTGAAAGATTCCATGTTCCTGCTCTAGGAGCCATGGCCGGGAATATGGGGGCAAAAGGACTCTCTGGTCAGCTCACAGAGGGTATGGAGGCTCCAAAGACAGCTGCCGCTACAAAGCTACTCAGTGCTATTCATGGGCTAAAGAAGGTAGCAGAAGAGCCACGTGGAGGTCTTTCTACCACAGATGAGGAAGCACCTACTGGGCCTAATGAGTTTTCTGGCAACCAGTATCCGATCAATCATAACGAGATGGGTGCTGCTCCTGAAGCAGAACCTGTAGCTAACATAGATCAAGACCTACAACCAGACCCAGCAGATGCCATCATGGCTCTGTTGCAGAAGGGTAACGAGTCTGAATTCCATGAGGCTCGTGCGGATGAAGCACAGCAAGCTGCTTCGGCTGCTGAAGAGCGTGCTTCTATGCTTGAGGGTCAGATGCAGCAGCTGCTTCAAGAGATTGATCAGGTGAAGCAGGAGCAGGGTGGTCAAGCTCAGATGGCTAGTGAGCAGGCTATGATGTCCTCGCAGGATGCTATGGCGGCTAGAACAGAGTCTCAAGCTGCTCAACAGCAGGTAATGCAACTTCGTCAAGCCATTACTTCTTACAGGCAACAGCTGATGGATCTTTTGGCTCAAGACCCAACTATGGACGCTGGTCCTCCACCGGTTCCAGTGGGTCCAGCACCAGGCGCTCCAGGAATGGAAGGAGCAGCAGGAGGCCCAGAAGGACAAGCTATGCCTCCAGGCGGTGGCTCACAGCCTCAGGAAGTGCCTGCAGAGGCCGCTGGAGCAGCTCCTCCGGCTCAAGTAGCACTTGCTGGTGGAGAAGCTCCCAAGGCTCCAGAGGCTCCTAAACCACCAGCTGCAGAGGGTGGTGGCGTGAACGTCAATATTCATCCACCAAAGGCAGCTAAACCAGCAGCCAAGGCCTAAGAATGCTCACAGCAGGGCAGGCAAAATATGCTGCTTTCAAAAAGAAGGTAGCCTCAGACCTGAGCCCAATTACTTCTTGGGTAGCCAGGAAGCCATACACTACGGCTGCTTTACTTGGTGGAGCAAGTGGGGCAGTTGGCCTTGTAAGACACGGTCCATGGGGCAGTGGCGGCATGTCTCCAGTAGAGGAGAAGCGTTTACCTGCTCTGCAAGCTGCTGAACAGTTAGATCAATCAGACCCAAGTAATAGAGCAGCTCTGAAGGGTTCTCTGTCTGGCATGCAGTCAGCTGCCAGTAACGCAGAGATTGCAGGAGCTGGGTTAGCAAATGCTGGTGCTCTATATGGTGGCCTTAGACTAAGTAGGTTGGTCAATAACAATCTCAAAAAAACAGAACTTGGTCAGTTTGTTCCTCCAGAACATGTAAATGCAATGGAGGCTGCTGCTGGCCAGATAATGCGAGATAAGTATAAAGTTACTGGTGACTTGCCTGATGTGATCCAATTGCCACACGGAGGAGTGAGTGTAGGTAGAACGGTTCCACAAGGTGGAATATGGAAAATGTGGCCAAAATTCATTCGCAAGCGTGAAGAAAAAGGTACTGAAAGATTTTTACATAATTACCTAAGTCAAGTTACGGACCCAGAGTACGTATCTCCCGAAGCATTAGATACATCAGCTAAGCACCAAGCAGAGAGTGCTTTACGTAATGGACTGATCGCTGCACCACTTGATTCTGGTCCACACATAGCTGCCCATGAATTTGGACATGGTATCTTTCAGAAGTCTAACCTAGGTAAAGTTACACAAGCACTACGCCTACCTGGAGCATTACTTGGTATAGGTGCAGGAAATGCTACAGCAGCTATGACAGACCCTGACTCCACAGCATCAAAGTTGTCACCACTCATATCCGCTGCTGGTGTAGCTCCTATCATAGGAGAAGAGGCTGCTGCTTCTATACACGCACTAAAGCTTATGAAGTCTATGGGATATCCTCCAGAGGCTCTCAGTACAGCACGTAGACAACTAGGTAAAGCTTTCGGAACATATGCTCTAGGTCTGGGAGCACCAGTGGTAGCCGCACCATACATAGTCAGAAAGATTAAACAGTGGAATCAGGCACGCAGGGCTAAGGCTGGTTTGCCTAGTTCTGGCGAGCTGAGGAATAGAGTTGAAGCACTAGAGGAGTGATCATGGATACTTTCCTAACAGATTTGTATGACCATAATATGGCCAAGGTAGCGGTAGCTGGTTCTACTGTACCACCACTTCCAGAAGCCTCTGCAACGAAGCCTTTAGAGCCAAAAATCAATGCCCCAGCTAAGAAGACTACACCTCCTGAGGAACCATCCAATACTGCTGAAAAGAAGGCAGAGTTGGTGCTTACAGCATTAAGAGCCACAAGAAATGCTCCAGAACACATCAAGCAGGCTGCTGCTAGATATCTGGGTCAAAAACTAGCAAGGAGATAGATCATGGATTTTCTAACAAAGCTATATGCAGAAGAGCAAGAGAAGACTGCTAGTGCAGAGGTAGAGAGTCTGTTCGATCAGATGACTATTCCTCAGCTCGAGCAGGTTCTTGGTCTAGAGAAGAAAGCAGAGAAGACGGACAAGCACGGTAAGAAGTAATGGCTCAGAATCTCAAATTCGTAAACACTAAGATCCGAAGCTTCTCTTTGGATTTTCTGGAAGTTCTTTGGGAGATCGAAGATACGGTCGTAGACCCATTGGACTTCCAGCTTTACGTATTGAGATCTGAATCCCCTATGGGGCCGTTCGATACTGTTGCAGGTCCTTTCGAGGATAAGTATCGGTTCGTAGATAGCACTGTAAATCTACTCCATCGTTGGCGTCAGCTTTGGTACAAGATCAGAAGTGTTCAAAAGGCAGACACCAGTAGTGTGGTGGAGAGTGATGCCTTCACTTTTGTTAACAACCCAGACTTGATCGGTGCAGAGATACAGCGTCTTGAGCGCTTGGTATGGTCTGAGTATGCAGGCAATAAGTGCTTCGTATTCCCAGTTCGTACCTTCGGTAAGAGATGCCAGACTTGCTATGACGGTCCAGAAAAAGGTAAAGGGTTCACAGGGCAAAGAAGGCGCAGTCACTGCATAACCTGTTACGACACTACTTTCATTCGTGGATACTATGATCCAATCGAAATATTCATGCAGATCGATCCTAGTAGTAAGTCTGTGCAGAACCTTCCTATAGCTGAGCGTGGTCAGACAGATACGACTGCTCGTCTACCTAACTTCCCTCTTATGAAGCCCAGAGATCTAATCGTAGAGGCTAATAACATTAGGTGGAGGGTAGTGAAGGTAACTCCTACAGAGAGAATGCGCTCTGTGGTTCACCAGGAGCTTGTGCTGCATGAGGTGGCTAAAGGAGATATCGAGTACCAGCTTCCCATCAGAATAGATGACCTGCGAAACTTTGAGCCTAGCCCAGCTAGAAACTTCTTGAATCCACAGGACTTGCAGGCATTTGAAGAGAAGGCTATTCAGGATATTTATGCTGTATACGGTATGAGGATGCCATGATCAATATTTCATTCTTTGATGAGTTCGAAAAGATCTCAGCTGTTCTCTCTTTACAACATAGAGAGAAATTGCCATCTAAGAGCTTTGCTGTACCTGAAAAGGCTGCAAAAAGAATAGGTGTGGCCAATGAGATACAGGGCACCTCAAAGGGTAAGTATCCCATTCATGATGCTGCTCATGCTCGAGCGGCTCTTAGAATGGTAGCAATGCATGGTACTCCTGAAGAGAAGGCCATGGTACACGCCAAGGTTCATGCAAAGTATCCTGAGATCGGACAGAAGACAGCCGCTATGTTTGATGAGCTGAGTAAGATTGCAGATGCAGAGACTGATGCTGGTGGTCCATTCATTACCAAGGACAGACTAAAGCGTCTTGCTATTGCTGCTGGTCTAACTGCTGCTGGTGCAGGATTGGGAGAGGCTGCAGGACATGCAATCAATAGGTGGGTTCTCAAGAGTCCTGGCAGAGAAGGTCTTTTGCGTAAAGCCGCACCGTTTATAGGTGGAGCAGCAGGTATGGCGGCCTATATTCATAGGCATCATACTGATAGATACATTCGTCACGGGAAGCCAAAGAAATGACCGAGACTACTGGTAGTAGAGTGTTCACTGCCGAGGAGAATGACATCTCCTGGGGCAATGATCCGTTGAACTACCTGGTACGTGTATTCATTGCTTTCACCCAGACTATTTGGGAGGCAGCATCAAAGGGAGCATTCCACTGGACATTAGATCCGTTGGATACAGAGTTGGTGATCACAGAAGAGAACCCAGTTCACGTAGACACAATGGAGAAGCGACCAGCTCTTATGATTGCTCTTGGTCCATCTAGATTCAATGGAAGCTCTCTAGACGATCTGCAGGGACTTAACTTTCGTAATGCTGCTGAAAAGCATATTGACTTGATCCCTACTAATATCACGATCAATTGTCTTTCTCGTGTAGCTGCCGAGGCCAGATTTTTGGCGTGGCAAAATGCTCGTATGGTTTGGATTCTACGAAAGCTTCTCATAGCAGAGAAAGGAATACAGGACTGTGGTCGGCGAAATGAGATCGGACCAGTCACTCCAGCTGGTGCTCTTGTGTCTGGAGATACAGAAGCTGAATGGGTAGTTTGTCCAGTTACAATTCCGGTCTTTATGCAGTGGAGTGATTTTGTGACTCCTCTGAAATTTGAGGCAAATGGACATCCGATACATACACTTGAGCATCTTGAGATGCAGTTTCGGGTAAAGACTGATGCAGTAAGAGCTTCCATCGGGATGGCTCCATCTGCTAATGATAGTAATATGAGTAGATGGTCCGCACATAGGGGCCAAGAGGGACTCACTGTGGAAACGGCTGGGGGCCCTCGACCTCCGACCATAAGAGGTAGAACGATTCAAGTCGGAACATCCGTTCCGGTGTTCCAAGGTTCAAAGGTTAAATAGGAGGCCATTATGGCTACGTCACCCCTTCTTCAGCCAGGCGTTGAGGTTATTCAAGAATTTCGTACTGTCAGTCCGACCATCCTTACCCCTACCCTGGTTCCATGCGCCATTGCACCAGCTTTCCAGGTTGTTGATGCACTGACCACAAATGCAGCCGGTAGCCAGGTAGCCAACTCTGCTGCCGTTGTGTCAGTTCCTGCTCTATTGACTTCAGCTAATCCCGCTCCATTCACAGGAATGAATGGCTTGGTTCTGAACGTGAGCATCAACAATGGTCCAATCCAGACCTTTACCTTCTCAGATCCAACTGCTCTTGGTCTGGATGCTGGTCAGGTCTGTGATCAGATTGCTTCTCAATCGCCAGCAGGTTTTGGTGCTTATGTAGTCGACAGAGATGGCACCAACTTTGTAGAACTTCGTACAACTGCTACTGGCGATGGACAGTATCTGAAGGTTCTTGCTGGTTCTGCCAATACAGTCCTTGGATTTGCAGACGGGTACCAAGCTGCTGGTGTTTCTACATACAACCAGACTGCTGTTCAGATCGAACAAGACAACTTTCCAGATCCGTTGGGTCTTGATGGTGAGCAGGTTGTTGACACAGATTCGATCCGTGTATTCATCAACAGAGGAAGCTCTTTGCAGGAGCTGTCTCGTAGTCAAACATTCTTGCGGAACAAGAAGAAGGTTACCTACAACACCAGCACCAGTGTGTCTTTCCCTGTAGGTCCAGCAACTTTTGTTGGAATGACTGTTACCTTCCAGCAAGGGCTTCAGGGTACCGTTGAGACTTACACTATGGTCTCTAATCCAACCAATATTGCAGACTTGGTGACGGCTCTTAATGCTTTGTTTGCTCCTCCTAGTGCTTCTACCCCTGCTGCTGTAGCATCAGCTGTCGGTAATACTCTCGCACTCACTTCTGAGGCTGGATATCTCTACATTGGAGCTTCAACTATTGATGCATACTTCGGTTGGACTCCAGGTGATACGGTATTTACGCTGAATGTCGTAGACGATGGTGATGGTGATGCTACAAGTCCGATCATTCAAGTAGCATCTGATAATTTTGCTACTCCTGCTGGTCCAGCTTCTATCACAGGTACAGTTGCTGTCACTGCTCCTCTAGCTGTTCATAACAAGACGATCTTAATGTCGGTGGATGGCGGTCCTCAGCAAGAGCTGTTGATCAATGCTGGTCCAATTGTTGGAGCTACTGGCGCTACTAACGTAGGTCTTGATGGGCTTACTTTCAACTTTACAGTGAATGGAAATGCTAAGGCATGTACATTTTCCTCTCCTGCTGCACTATCTGATGCTATTGATCAGATCAATGCTGCTGCAGGTATCACTGTCTGCTATGTAGTCGGTTCTGGCACTACTCTTCAATTTCAGGTTGGTGGAGCTACGGCCATTGAGGGTGGAGCAGTCACACTGGTGTACGGCGGATCTGCTGACGACACTCTTTGGGGTCTTCTAAGCCTCAGCAGTTTGGTCACTAGTCCAACAGCATCTGTGGTGTATCAGACCATTACACTCTCAAATCTAGTATCAGAGATCAATGCGATTATGGGAGCAGGCTTTGCCTCTATCTTCAGTACTCATCTGGTTCTAAGCTCTTCTATCAACGGAGCTGAATCCGAAGTTAGACTGGGGATGGGTACAGCGAACTCAGATCTAGGCTTCACTGATAATGCAGTAGCTAACGGTCTTCCATATGCACCTAAGGTAGGTGACGCTGTTTATGCTGATGGAGCATTCATTGGAAATGTTGCAGCAGTAGCTCCTGGTGGAGATTCTACAAAGCTGAAACTGAATCAAGAGAATGCCCTTACCTTCACAGCACAGGCTATGTTCATCGAAGCGATGAACATTCCTCTGCCAATTCCATCAGATCGCCCAACACCAGATTTGGTTATTGATCTGTCTGGTGCAGTGTTGGTAAAGATGGAAGTCCTTCGTGATACTGAAGGCTTTGCTCTCTCGAACGCCAGCGGATCTCTGATCATTCAGTACAAAGCCCTTCGTCTTGATGTGACTCCACAATCTAAGACACCGGCTCTATTGAACTTCTCGGATATCATCACTCTCGAGACAGCTTTGGGGCCGCTGACTACAGATAACCCACTTGCATTGATGCTTTACTTCATGATGCTCAATGCTCCTGGTGTCACGATTTCTGGTGTAGGTGTTCCTGACGTAAGCACAGCTGAGCCAGATGGTACCGTGGCTGGCTATGAAGCAGCTCTGACATTCCTTGAGGCTCAAGAGGTTTATGCTCTTGCTCCGGGTTCTCAGGAGGGTGGAGTTCACCAGGCATGTGTCTCTCACGTAGTAGCAATGTCAGCACCTGAGGCTGGTGGAGAACGTGTTGTCTTCATCAATCCAGCCATGCCAGATGAGGCACTACCTGCTTTGGTGGGAAGTGGAGAGGGAGACAGCCTTCCTTCTACAAACTGGTTTGATACGCACATTGCCAGTCTGGCTTCAGATCTGTTGGCCAAGAATATCAATCCAGTTGGTACGATCTCAGTAGATGATGGTCTGTACCTGACTGTAGCTGGAGAGACTGCCAAGTACAACATCGCTCAGGTCTCAGGAACAAGAGTCCTCGTAAGAGTTGCTTTTGCTCCAGGTCAGAACGATGACGGTTTCTACTCTACAAGCAATCTACCATCTACATTGATCAGTGATGCATTCACCATCTACATCCGTGGTGCTAAGTTGGTCACTTCTACTGGTGCTCCAGACTACGATGCTATTGCACAAGCATACGCTGATACAGGTGCCTCTTACCTGAATCGTAGAGTTCGTATGACTGCTCCACAAAATGTTGGAGCTATCGTCAATGGAACAGAAGCTCTACTGCCTGGGTACTACATGTGCAGTGCTTTGGCGGGTATGGTAGGTCAACTGCCACCACAGCAGGGATTCACGAACTACCCAATCACTGGATTCACCAGTGTTGTAGGTTCGAACGATGTGTTCAGTCGCCAGCAAATGAACGTGGGTGCTGGTGGCGGAACATGGTGGGTCATTCAAAGTACGGCTGGAGCACCTCTTCAGACCCGTATGCAGGTCACAACTGATCTGACTAGCGTAGAGACCCGTGAGCACTCAATCACTAGCATCGTGGACTTTGTAGCAAAGTTCATGCGTGCTGGTCTGAGAAACTTCATTGGTCGTTTCAACATCACTCAGCCATTCTTGGATTCACTATCCACAGTGGTACAAGGACAGCTGGCCTTCCTCAGAGAGGCAGGAATTCTGGTGGGTGGAGATTTGAATAACCTGGTTCAGGATTCTACAGCACCAGACACTGTTCTGGTAGACGTGACCTTGGATGTCCCTTATCCGTGCAATTATATCCGCTTGACGCTTTTGCTATAGCAAGTGTTACCTTAAATATCGAATAGACTGCAAAATTGAAGGATGCCTAAAAGAAGCACACGCACATGGACTCTGTCAAACACACTATATGGCGGCTAGAAGAGGCCGAATAGATAGCAGCAAGGGGTACACTAAGGACAACGTGGTTCTTTGCTGTGTGTACGTCAATCGCATGAAAAACGATCAATCTGTAGATACGCTGACATATTGGTGCGAGGCAGTCCTTACTCATACCAATAAGGCAGCTCAGTGTAAGGAGATAACTCACGATGTCTAACTTCAGCGATTGGAAACCCTATGAAAATTATGTCCAAGAGGGGCTGCAGGATGGTAAGTTCCTGAATGCAGGATTTACTCTTCTTTGTGCCGGTCCTCCACGTCTTGCTGGTTTGACGGGGGTTAGTGCTAATGTCAACGCACAGGCGGCTGCATTAGGCACCTCACTCACATCAAATCCTGGTCTGGCAGATCAATTGGTCTATCCAATTGGCGTTATCCAAAACGTCAATCTGTCACATAACAGACAGTTCAGCAGAATCTTTGAAGTTGGTTCCGAGAGATCTTACTTCATCTCTGGTCGTACTGTCGGTCAGCTTGCTATCAGCCGCATTCTCTATCACGGACCAAGCCTACTGCGTGTGATGTATGCCTACTATCAGGACAGTATTGGGGCTATCACAGTCCCAGCACTCTTTCCAAATGCAGGCATTGGTCAGCAGCCTAATCCGCATGATGTCATCATTCCTCCTGGGTATGATTACCTGTTCGTGAACTTGGCTTCTGACTTGTTCAATCAACCAATTGGCTTGATGATGTATGTCCGTGACTCAGATCAACAGACTTATGGTGCTGTATACCTCGAGGGTTGCTACATTCCTAACCACACCTGGGCAACTGATGCTCAAGGCGTATTGATCCAAGAATCTGCTGCTGTGCAATTCGAGCGTGCAGTACCAGTATCTGTGACCAACTTGACCGTCACAAATGGTGTACTGTCTCCGGCATTAGGTCAGTAACCAATAGTGACAGCCTCTGTCACATCATGTAGAGTTTCTACATGTACGTTCTAAGCCGAGAAGAAACACTGGAGAAGATAGCAGCCCTTGAGGCTGCTGCTGACCTAGGGAAGATTCTCTCTCATAAGTGGCACAGTCATATTGCAGGAGGCCTAGCTGATCATAGGTCTCCTGCTGATTTTCCACGCGAGGACTTGCTAAAGGGTATGGTTGTGGAGATGGAACACACAAGCGACCCCTCTGTGGCTTGTGAAATAGCAATGGATCACCTAATGGAAGATCAACACTACTACAATCATGAGCAAGATATGGCTAAAGAAGTGAGAGAGAAACTCGGGCATCTTCAGCTCCATGAAGATGGCGCGATCAAGATAGCTGAGATGTTGGGTAGTAGACTGGCCGGTATGTACAAAGAGGCAGGACCACTTTCCGCCATCAAGAGTGTTGGTTCTAGATTACTTGGTAAGGCCGCCCCAAGGGCCATAGAGGCAGCGGTTCCTAAGGTAGTCACTAAGGGTATAGGTGGTGCTGTAGCTCATGGAGCTGAGAGTTCTGTAGGTAAGGTACTACCATTTCAAGCTGCGCCGTCTCGTATGGGTACCGTTGGTCCTCGTTCGTCAGGTATTAGCGGACTAGAACGCACCAACATAGATCTGCACCCTGCTGGAACTGCAGCACGTACACCAGCCCCCATTGAAAGGGCTGTACAGCATGCAGTTGGACAACCAACACAGAGAATGCCCACTGCACAGTTCAATGCCCGCAAAGAACAGTACATGCAGTCACCATCTCCTGGTCGTGAAGGTGCTGATGCTCTTATAAGAGACCCAAAGAGACTTGCTGAACACCAGAAGGCTATGATGGCAAAGGCTCCTACACAGGGAGTTGCTCCAGCCAGGTCTATTGTAAATCAACAACAGTTTGATCCAATTGCAAGTAGAACAGTACAGATACCAAATCAACCGATGGCTCAGATACAAGCCACGCCTCCACCTACTCCTCAGGCATCTGTAGGTAGTGTTGCTCCTAATGTTCCGTCACATGAAGAGCGACTGAATAGGATGATGGAGGCACACCAAGAAGCCCCTATTCCTGCAGAGGCACCTGGTAGAGTTGTCCCTGCACCGCATTCTGATCCGAGAATCAATCATCTCCTCGAGCACGGTACTGTAGCCCCTGCGAGTGTACAAGCTGCTCCAGCAGCTGTAGCTATACGTGACCCTGGTAATTTGAGAGTACCAGAACGTGAAACATTTTCGGGACCGCACTCCGGTTCTAGTATCAGTAACGAGGCAGGCTTCCATAATGCTCCTGGTCATGTAGTACCCAATGAAAGTGTCGTGGCCAAGGGTGGAGGCGGTGGCAGTGAGGGAGGTCCTCAGACGAAGAGATTCGGCATGGGTAAGGTCTTGGGCTATGGAGCTCTCGCAGGGGCTGGCTATGGGCTCTATAAGGGGGTTCCAGCAGCAGCTAGGATGGTAGACCAGGAGAACTCCATGCCGCTGGCCTATGGCGGCGGATGGTCTCCAACCCCTTACGGTTATGGCAGCACTCCATACGGTCCAGGAATGCCGACTATGGGAGCTGGCTAACGATTCCCACTTGGTGAACCGTGTTCTCAGCCTTCGGTCCTAGGTGGTACATCCCTTCTGTCTGTTTCGGCCAGATCGAAGGGGTTTTCTTATACTAGGAGTGTCATAAAGCATGGTGTGGGAAAGTTGATCCCAAGACACAGTAACCTACAGTCTGGTACTTACCACCAGGGGCACAGACTGCATGATACTTTATTGATCATAGGCTAAGGAACAGTTGCAACTGCTCCTTCCCCATTTCGTGTAAACGCTTCAGTACTCAGAGGGGGCTGAGTACCTATCTCCAGATCTATCCAACACACATTTTCGGAAGGGTTCCGTTCTGTAGAACACGGTTCCAAACCTAGTATGCCAACATCGTGCCAGGGTAACTGGATCACGACTTATTGCTCTATTTTCTTGGTGAGTGACAAGCTCGCAAGAGAATAGGCTGTCTAGTAAGAGGGCGTACTCTCCTACACAATACTTATACCAGAAACACAGATCGTTTTTCACGGCTTCCTCGGCGTGGAAGCCGCCCCCTTTAGGAGGCGGAGGAAACGCCGTCCGGATCTAGGTTGCATTCTTCTCCTTGGAGTGACAGAGTCTAAGTCGTGAAACTGGTTGCCGTCGCCAAGTTGCTCCCAACGCCCGAGCAGTCCGCCGCTTTGCTGGCGACGCTCGAGCGCGTGAATGAGGCATGTGCGTGGCTGGCGGAACGAGCTTTCGAGCTGAAGTCGGCCGACAAGCTCCGACTCCAGGGACTCTACTACCGCGACCTGCGTGAGAAGTTTGGGTTGTCCTCGCAGATGGCGGTGCGGGCGATCTCCAAGGTGGTCGAGGCGTACAAGCGTGACCGCATCCGCAAGCCCAACTTCAAGCCCCATGGGGCCATCGCCTACGACCAGCGGATCATGAGTTTCAAGGCGATGGACCGCGTTTCGCTCTTGACTATCTCGGGCCGCATCCTCGTGACCTACGTCGCCGGCTCTTACCACCGAGCGCGACTCGAAGGCGTGCGGGGACAGTCCGACCTCGTCTTGCGCAAGGGCAAGTGGTTCCTTTACGTGACCGTCGATGTCCCCGACGGTTCGCCCATCGACCCAGAGGGCTGGCTGGGCGTCGACCTCGGGATCAGAAACCTCGCAGTCGACTCGGACGGCGAGGCTCACAGCGGCGCAGCCGTCGAGGCTACGCGCCAGCGCCATCAACGTCTTCGCAACATGCTCCAACCCGTCGGCACCAAATCGGCGAAACGTCACCTTAAGAAACTCTCGGGCAAGGAGGCCCGCTTCCGTTCCCACACCAACCACGTGATCTCGAAGCACATCGTCGCCAAGGCCAAAGGCACCGGGCGCGGCATCGCCGTCGAAGACTTGACGGGCATCCGCGAGCGGGCAACGGTCAGGAGAAGCCAGCGGGCGATGCACTCGGGATGGGCGTTCTTTCAGTTGCGTGCGTTCCTCAGCTACAAGGCCGCCATCGCTGGCGTCAAGCTTGTGGCCGTGGACCCGCGCAACACTTCTCGGACTTGCCCCGCGTGCGGCTACATCGACAAGGCCAACCGCAAAAGCCAGTCCGAGTTTGCTTGCAAGTCGTGCGACTTCGTCGACCATGCCGACCACGTCGGTGCGGTCAACATCGCACGCAGGGCGACCGTAAGTGCGCCTATCGTCTCGGGCTATCGTGGCGGAAAGCACTGCTTGTCCGGTCCTGCTCAGGGGCAAAGCTGCCTGCTTTAGCTGGCAGTCCATTTACTGGTTGTCGAAGTCTTCATCTAGCTTGGGTTTAGTCTGAGGCTGATGAACTTCGGCTTTCTTAGTAGTACCACTGGCGGCAAGGTGATAGGCCATATTATCTAGAATGGCTATTTCTTCTTTGCTTAGCTTCTTCAGATCTTTTGCACCGATCAAAAGTTCTGTAGCTAGTATCCTCTCATTTGGGCCCAACCTCTCATCGTCCATCATTTCAGCTAGAGCATTCTCATCCTGGCCATAAAGCTGCTCAAACAAGGTGGGGGCTAAAGAGGTGGCAGCAGGTGACTCCAGCTCCTCGGGTGATCGAGGAACCGGAGCCATAGCTGCTAGGTACTGTTCAGTAGAGCCAAACAGCGGGCACTTCTGCCAGCCGTGACCTTGTTGCTCACACAGGAGACACTTCATCACTGAAGTGTATCATGTCATTGCGTGTGAGGAGGACCGACAATGTAGTGGGCACTCTTCGTTGTTCATATCTCCGACTTCCCTGTCACACACACAGTCACCGTGTATCGGACACCAAGATGCTGAGATTCCTGTGCACGTGGGTAGGTCTAGAAATTGTCTACAGTTACATGGCTTTTGAGACGGACCACCATCTGGAGCAAGCTGAAGTACGTCACAATGTTCAAGGTGTTCTGCAATCATAGTTCTCCTCAGTCGTCTGGGTCGATCTTTAGACCTATTGCACGCTTCTCACAATAGCTGATGATGAGAGCTCGGATAAGCCGTTGTACAGTCAGCTTATCCTTTTTCCCTTCACGCTTTAGTCTGATATTCAGCCTGGTTACCTCAGTACCAAGGAACTGCTTTATGTCCTTTGGTAGATTTATGCGCAGATCATCAAGAATACTCTCCTTGATGGCTGTGTCATCATCCGGTTGAACATGCGTTTTCCTCGGCATCGGCAATCTCAACTACATTGGATACTACCATGAATGGCCGTCTACCTTCGTAGATCAACAACCACACCTGCTCTCTACCATCCACAGATGTTCCACCTAGGTAAACACTATACTTCATGTCTCTTTTTCCAACTATGTCTTGAGCCAGTTGTAAATACTCTGGTCGGTAATAGGCTCTTTTCTTTTCGACCTTTTTAGACCAGCCTCTGGTGTACTCAAAAACTACCCCAAGAGTTGTCACTAAAGGCATTCTGTCTGCCTTTACGATCTTGCTGATGTCTGGTACGACAGCATTAAACCACCCAGACTCAAATCTCTCCATCTCTATTTGTTCCAGACCATCAGTTATCAGTTTGTCCAGTTTCACTGAGTCGTGATCTATGTCCTCATTTGGCCATGCCATGACACAGGTTCTACATACCACTACCCAATTGTCTAGTATGTCTCTAGTGGCCCATAGATCTGTTTTCAATCCTGATGCTACAAGTGTAGCAAGGGTGACTTTTCGTATCTTGCTTATTAACAGATCGCTTAACAGGTTCAATTGGCAGCCCCCTCTATTCCGAAGGCATACCTTCTCAACCATTCGATGATCTTGGCTTTGTCGATACCATGCTCAAGGCAGCTGAATTCTATATCTTTAGCTTCAGCTACCTTATGAGCCACGGCATGTAAAATCTCTACATCCACGTCTTCCATGTTGTTTGCTGTCAATATGCTGGCTCTTCCTTCAGCTACAGCTTTATTCAAACCTTCTTCATGGGCAGCAGACATGTCTTTGCCTTCTTCAATGTCATTAGTTAGTTGGTTCATGTGAATGATGGCATTCCTCATGCTTAACAGGTCTTTCAGGTACAAGGTCAACTTACCGTCTTCCATGATCTTGTCGTGCATGTTGATTACCAGAATCTTTAGATCTCTCAGGGATGCCTTTAACATGCTCATAAACGGCATGTCTGGGTTGGTAGGCATAGCTCTTAGCTTGGCTATACTGAGTATGCCTCTATCAGTCATCATCTCTTTGATCTTGTCTAAGACGTCAAAAGATGGTGCTCTTTTTTCCACTGTTCTTATGGTTATCGGTAGAGGCAGTGTTACCACTACTTCATACTCTTCCATGTCATCGTCGTTAGAATCTTCAGTCATCAGTGCTCCTTTACAGTCACAGAATACTGATCTTATTCTTGGCTGTTGATCCTGTGGATTTTATCACTACAGGAACCTCTGCATAGCTTTCTATGCGTCTGACTACATTATGCTCATCAGAGCTGCTTTCCTCATAGCCAGGTTTTGCATCAAAAAGCATGTTAGTCCTGATATCTCCTTCTGCCCACAATAGTTTTTCTGCATCTAGTCTGCGTTCGTTAGTAATGGTGTCTATGTTTGGGTAGTACATACTGCATTCTTTCCACGTTGGTACCCATCCATGTAGTTTATCTAGATGGGTTACTGCCAAAGCACTAATCGGAAAGTTACTAACTCTACAGGCCTGCATGGCATACCTGTTGAGCACGTGATCAAAATACCCTATTCGTAGATTCCCCTGCCACTGATTGAATAGGTTGAAATCTCCTCGCACGGTCTCCGCAAGACTCTTATCTTCAGTTGGGAAGGGCCCTGCTCCATGCCTAGTTGGGAAGGCTCGGACCACACCAATGGTAGTGATGGAGCCGTCTCCTGGATGTAGGCCATACTTGTCATGTATTTGAGAGCCAGTGGTATTGGACCAGGTGTAGTAGGGAGGGAATCCCCACTTCTCATCCAGAAGCACGCCTTGTGCACCCTCGAAGATCGGGGTTTTTGCTTCTGATACTATTCCCTTATCCCAATGACCGACTAGTCGTAGCTGTTTTCCGATCTCTAGGAACATCTTAGAGATCACATCTACGTTCTCTTTGTCCTTTATCAATGAGTACCATTTGGTCCACAACAGGTCTGACTCGCTGTGGTGGTCAAAGGCAGGTTTGATCAGTTCATCAGCCTGTATGAGTAACCACTCTCTAATTTCTTCCAGTTGGTTAGTGCATGGATGGCGAAGGTTCCACGCAATCATGGTTCCATACTTGGCATTTGGATTTGGACTGATCGATTGAGCTATTGTTTCTCCATAGCCTATACCACAGCTTCCATGAGCGTCTTTACCACGGCTGAGCTCCTTCAAGCAGTTGAGGGCTTGATGGTATGGCGTGATTACCAGGCACCTCTCATCTATGAACAGGCGACTAAGGGCATCTGGTACGCCTATTTGCCTCAGATGAGCTGCTTCTTTCTGTAGACCTAGTGGATGGATTGCTACGTCTGCGGTCAGAAGGGTCCTGACACCCTCAACGAAGGTGCCAGAACCAAACTGAGAGAAGCAGTGATGGCGTCCATCAGGCGTAACAACATTGTGTCCTGCTTGTGCGCCTCCATTGAAGCGAACGACTAGATTAGATCCAGTCTTACGGGCTAGGTAATCTACTATCGTTCCTTTTCCAGAGTCGCCGAAACCAAGATCAATTACTGCATACGCCTGATGTGTCATGTTGTTCCTTTGTTACAGTTGCTAAATGGCTCAACGTCAGTGATCATATAGTGTATTTTCTTGTCAAAGGTGATACTGACTTTAGACTTGCCCCACATGTTCTCAGCAAGCTTCTTTTGAGCTAGATCATATAGTGTATTGAGCCTAGCCATGATATCGCTTGCTTCTTCAATATCCGGGTTGGCATCGGGATGCACTAACCGAACCATCTCTCTGAATTGTTCTTTGATCTGATCAATATGACCTGGCCCAGCTACAGATGTTTTACTCTTTGTTATGACGAAGAGACTTTCTGGCCTCCTGTAGGTATCAGCTGCTTTGATCTTATCTACGACCGCTTGTTTGGCTTT
>Ga0181529_10002761_pt1 | contig 20599 bp, 16 predicted proteins | sample PEATcosm2014_Bin_36_FD_119763 | JGI IMG/M metagenome (GOLD analysis project Ga0181529, IMG submission 119763) | Peatland microbial communities from MTU Mesocosm Facility, Houghton, MI, USA - PEATcosm2014_Bin10_30_metaG | ecosystem: Environmental > Terrestrial > Soil > Wetlands > Peat | place... | reverse complement strand
GTGGGTTGGAGTCGAGCAGCAGCCAAACACGACTGACAATGTCTATGATTTCCAGTTATGGATGAAACCTTACGAGTTCTGGACCAAGACCGACGCCAACGGCAACTTCGTCATTTCCAACGTGGTCGCCGGGAACAACTACACGTTGTATGCCTTCGGGCCAGGAGCGTCGGGGATGTTCATGTCCCAGAACCAAAACGGGGGCAATCCCGGAATTATTTATGCCTTGCCGTCGTCACCGTTTGCAGTCGTGGTGACGGGCGGGGCGACGAAAAGTCTGGGAACTGTGACTTGGACGCCGGCGCGGGTTGGCCCGACGGTTTTTGATATCGGCTATCCGGATCGCAAGGGGGACAAATTCCGTCACGGCGATGACTATTGGGTCGGTGACGTCGGACCAAGCCCGACAGCGCCCAGTCCGATTTGGACAAAGTTCATGGAGTTCCCCTTCGACTTTCCAAACGGCTTGAACTATGTCGTCGGCCAGAACCGCTGGAACACCGACTGGAATTTCGTCCAATCCGTTTATCCTGATCCTTCAGGCAACAACACCGTTTCAAGCTCCACCGTCACCTTCAATCTTGCTTCAGACCCGACCAGCGCCACGGCGTCCGTGCTGATGGGCATCGCTTCGGATGATGACAGCCCAATTTATGTGACGGTTAATGGAACACTTTTGAGCAGCGGCAATGCCACCGGCACACCGCAGACTTCCCTGCCCACAACCGGGTGGTCCCCCAACAACGACATCAGCGACTCCAACATCCGCGAGGAGAACCACGGCGGATATTCCGACGAGCGGCTTACGTTTTCCGGCAGCCTGCTGCAGGCCGGCAACAACACCATCAACTTCAGCTTCCGGCAGGCTGGCGGCTCCGACTTTACCCACCACTTCATGTATGATTACATCCGGCTGGAACTGACTGGCTATGTGCCGCCTGCGCCGACGGGCATGACGGCTTATGCGGGCAACAACTCGGCTCTGTTAAGCTGGCCGGCGGTTGCCGGAGCCACCAGTTATAACATTCTTCGCTCCACGATTTCCGGCAGCGGTTACGGTTCCATCGCGAACGGCGTCATCGGCCCGGTTTGCGGCAGCGGTCCGGCGAACGCGACTTTTGTGGACAACACCGCCGTCAATGGGACGACCTATTACTATGTTGTGCAATCGGTGAACCCGGTGAACGCCAGTGGCAATTCGCCGCAAAGCGCCGCCGTGACGCCGTCGTCAAGCATTGGCACCGGCGTTCCGGCCACTCCCACGGGTGTTATTGCCGGCATCAATAACAGCGCGGTTTCACTCACCTGGAATGCTGTTCCGGGCGCAAATTATTACACCATTCAGCGTGGCACGGTGCTTAACTCCATAGGTTACATTCCGTTTTATATCATCCTGAGCAACACGACGACAAACAACACCTACACCGATGCCTCCGGAACCTTGGGCTGCACTTACAGCTACGTTGTTACGGCTTCAAGCGCGGGAGGCACCAGCGGCAGTTCCACAGCGGTCACCGCCAAGCCCGTGCCACCCGCCCCGGCGAATGCACCCGGAAATTTGAATGTCGTTAATACTCAAACCAGCACCAACCAATCGAATTTCATCTCCTGGTCGCCAGTGAGCGGAGCGGTGGGTTATATTCTCTACAGCTCCACCAGCGCAAACGGCCCGTTTGTATTCCCGGACAATTTCATTCAGTCCATGGCGACGACCAACTACACCGATGGTGGTCTGCCCTTGGGTTCAACTTATCACTACAAGGTTGTCGCGATGAACGCCGGCGGCGTTGCGGGCAACCTCGGCACGCCACCGCCCACCCCGGGCGGCCTGGCTGCCGCAGCGGGCAACAATCAAGTGGCGTTGACTTGGAACACCTCCAGCGGCGCGACAAGTTACAACCTGAAGCGGGCCACAGTCAGTGGCGGACCTTACACCATCATCGCCACTCCGACCACGCCGAGCTATACCGACCCAACAAGCGTGAACGGAACCACCTATTATTATGTGGTGTCGGCCGTGGATGCCGGCGGCGAGAGCGCCAATTCCAGTCAGGTCGCGGCCACGCCCAAACCGCCCATTCCGCCCACCCCGACCGGCCTGGCTGCCGCAGCGGGCAACAATCAAGTGGCACTGACTTGGAACACCTCCAGCGGCGCGACGAGCTACAACGTGAAGCGTTCGACCACCAGCGGCAGCGGTTATGCGACCATCGCCAGCCCGGCAACGGCGAGTTACACCGACACCACGGCGGTCAACGGCACGACGTATTACTACGTTGTGTCGGCAGTGAACGCCAGCGGTGAGAGCACCAACTCCAGCCAGGTTTCGGCCACGCCGGAACCGCCCATTCCGCCCACCCCGACCGGCCTGGCTGCCGCAGCGGGCAACAACCAAGTGGCCCTGACCTGGAACACCTCCAGCGGCGCGACGAGTTACAATGTGAAACGCTCAACCACCAGCGGCAGCGGTTATGCGACCATCGCCAGCCCGACAACGGCGAGTTACACCGACACCACGGCAGTCAATGGCACGATGTATTACTATGTGGTAAGTGCGGTCAACGGTGGTGGTGAAAGCGCCAACTCCAGCCAGGTTGCGGCCACGCCTGTGTCACCGGCACCGCCTGTGCCGACAGGTGTGACGGCCAGTGCGGGTAACAATGCGGTGTTGGTGAACTGGACGGCGTCCAGCGGCGCGACGAGCTACAACGTAAAGCGTTCGACCACCAGCGGCAGCGGCTATGGGACAATTGGCGTTCCATCCACGCCATTTTACACCGACCCGACGGCGGTCAATGGCACGACGTATTATTATGTGGTGAGCGCGGTTAGCGGTGGGAATGAGAGCGCCAACTCCAGCCAAGTCACGGCCACGCCCGCCACGACCAACCAGTATTTATTAAATTCTGACTTTGAACTGCCCGCCCTGGGAAAAATTTCGTCCGGGTTCGCGACGATTCCCGGCTGGACTAACGCAGGGACAACCTACACGGACAGTGGAGTGGAGACTTCTCCGGCTCCACATGGCGGATCATATTCCGCCTACTGCAAAGGCAGCGACGGCGGGGCATATCAAATCGTCAACTATCAGATGAATGCCGGCGACACCATCACGCTGACTTGGTGGGCGGAACATTCAGGCGGGGCAGGCACCTCGACGCAGGCGGTCAGCATGTTGAGCGCGGCGGCTTTGAACAGCTCCTTTGCCAGCACCACCATCCTCGCATCCACCAACAATCTGCTGAACGGCAACGGCTCTTCCCCCGGGCCGTGGGCGCAATATACGCTGACTTATCACGCCACGACCGCCGATGCCGGAAATTATGCTGGCATTTATTTCAACAACGCGACGGCCGCCAACTGGGCGGGCTTTGACGACTTCTCGCTGACCGTGGCTCCGTTGCTGCCCAGCCCGTGGGCAAACTCGGACATTGGCGCGGTCGGGGTGGCGGGCAGCGCGACCTACACCAATGGCTTGTTCACGGTGCAAGGCTCCGGTGCGGACATCTGGGGCACGGCTGACGCATTCCAATTCGTCTATCAACCGGCGAGCGGCGATTGCAGCATCCAAGCCAAAGTGCTGACCGTGCAGAACACCCAAAGCCATGCCAAAGGCGGCGTGATGATCCGGGAGACGCTGAATGCCAACTCCACCATGGCGATGGTGGATCTCACGCCCGGCAACGGCGCGGAATACATCTGGCGAACCAACACCGCCGCCAGCGCCGCCTCCAGCGGCGTGGCGGGACTGACTGCGCCCAACTGGGTGAAGGTGACGCGGACGGGGAACAGTTTTGTCGGGTATTACTCCACCAACGGCACGGCTTGGACAGCGATGGGGACAAACACGATAACGATGGCGACCAGCGTTTATATTGGCCTGCCCGTATGCGCCCACAACAACGCCACCAATTGCACGGCGACCTTCACCAATGTTCTGGCCACGCCGTAATCAACGGCTTGAACGGTATGAAAGCCGGAAGAAAGAATGGCAAAAGCGACCCGCGTCCGGTAAGCGGGCCGGCGAATTTGGTTTTGATGGCGATGCTCGTCTTATGTCTTGCATTCGGCGTCAGGCAGATGTTTCACCCCGCTACAAAAGGAGTTGAATCCACCAAGCCTGAACAGAACATACACTCGATGCAGCCATCGCAACCATACAGGATGGCTGAAAGTTCCAACCATCATCCGCCGGACGATGTTATTGAGACTGGCAATTCTCTTTCGGATAAACTGGCGAAGCTAATTCATGATCTCCAGACCGAGGATGATCCAATGAAACGTGAGCAATTGATCGCCAATCTGCTCGCCGGCCTGAAAACCGGTGACATTGCCGCCACGCTCGATTTTTTGAAAGATGCCCAGCCGACGGAACTTGCCGCGGATTTGAGCCGGCGGTTGGTTCGCCGTTGGGCGGAAAGCAGTCCGCAAGAAGTGGCGGCGTGGATAAATGGCTTGCCTGATGGCGACCAACGTCAAATCGCGCTGGACAGTCTGGCGATTGTCTGGGCCGACAGCCAGATGGCCGGCGCGACCAACTGGTGCCAATCGTTGACGGATGAAACAGAACGCAACCGCGCCTTGACGGCAGTGGCCAATGAAGCTGTGCGTGTTGATCCGCAGACGGCATTGCAACTGGCCGTGGGTTTGCCGGCAGGTTCACAGCGTGATGATTTGATCCGGCGGGCGACAATGGAGTGGGCATCGGGCGACGCAACAAACGCGGTGGCGTGGGCGGAGCAAATTCCTGACGCAACCTTGCGGGCAACAGTGCTGGCGGGGGAAGCAGTGGCGTGGGCAAAGCAAGACCCGGAATCGGCAGCGGTTCTGGCCGTCAAAGAACTGCCCGCCGGACGGTTACAGGAAGACACGGTGGTCTCGATTGTCCAACGCTGGGCGGAACTGCAGCCGGAAGCGGCTGCCGCGTGGGTGGCGCAGTTTCCCGATGGCGCGATGCGGGCGGCGGCAATCGAAAATCTGGTGGCACTGTGGTCGCAAAAAGATGCTGCCGCTGCGCAACAATGGCTGGCGATCCATTCATAACAAAACTGATAAATTCAAGCACAAGACTCCATGCACGGTCATCTCGGACGGCTTGATGCCTTGCGTTGAACGAACTCTTCATTCCCACGGCAAAACTGAGCGTCGGACCTGGGCATCCCTTTTATGCCAAGCTCAATGAGGTGCTGAGCCAAGCTAACTTTGACAGGTGTGTAGAACAACCCTGCGCGCCTATTATAAGGAGGGCGGCCGCCCCGGGATTCCGCCAGGCATTTATTTTCGGATGCTCTTGATCGGCTGCTTTGAAGGGTTGGACGGCCAGCGTGGAAGAGTTCAGAATTTGAGCCTGACGCCTCCATGCACTCTTATCTCCGAACCTTCAGCCAGAAATGCGGATGATGGCGGTCGGTTCAAGGTGTCGGCGAATTGTCTGCCGTAAAGATTTTGAACATCGCAATGCAGTTCAGCTAATTGAGTTTCCCAAACCTTCCAGCGTGGATGCTCCACGCGATATTCCGACGTTGAGCCGTCGCGCTGGACTGAACAGCCCCAATAGTGTTCGGTGATAAATTCCTGCCCGGAGCCTTCAATCAACGGCTGCGGCTGGCCGCGTGTGGCCAGCTTCAAATGGTTTTGTTCTCCGCGAAACCTCCAGGAATATGCCACGGATTTGATTTCCTCCGGCTGACCGGAAGCCTTTTCGATCTGGTGCGACATCGGCAGGGCGGCGTAATTTTCGTTATAGAGCGTGCGTGCGACGAAGGCGATTGCCGCGCGCGGAACCAGTTCCTTGATGAAGACCACCGCGCGACGCCAGCCATCGTCTGCTTTCCGGCGGACATAAAACCGCAGGTTCACCTCCTCAAAATTGCGATGGAACGGAATGGGGACACCGAGCACGCGCGCGTTTAGAAACAGAAAGCCAACCACGCTGACAAATGCGTTGCCATTGAAGAAGTCCAATTCAGTTCCGGCCGGGACAAACGGCGCAAGGATTTTTGGGTCAACCTCGTAATTCAGCATCGCCAAATGACGCCATTTGGCGGTCAGGAAAACTGGCGCTGTATTCTTGTTCATTCAGATGCAACTCAACTCCTGCCACAGGTGCGCGCTCATCAACTGGCCTTTGGCGAAGCAGTCGAGGTTGAATTTTTCGTTGGGCGAATGCGCGTTGTCGTCGGGCAATCCCAGCCCGATCAGCAGGGAATCCGCGCCGAGGATTTTCTTGAACTCGTTGACGATCGGGATCGAGCCGCCTTCGCGCATCAAGATCGGTTTGCAGCCGAATGCTTTTTCCAGCGCGCGCAACGCCGCCTGCGCCTTCTTGCTCCTGGGCGAGACGAGATACGCCTCCGCGCCGTGGCCGGCCTCGATCTCCATGCGCACGGTCGGCGGGCAGATTTTTTTCAGATGATCGCAGACGAGCTTGCGGATGCGCGCCGGATTCTGGTTTGGCACGAGGCGGCAGGTGATTTTTGCGCCGGCCCATGCGGGCACGATGGTCTTGTTGCCGTTGCCCTGATAGCCGCTGGTCAGGCCGTTGATCTCGAACGTCGGGCGGGCGCTGCGCTGTTCCATCGGCGTGTAGCCGTGTTCGCCGAACAGTTTTGGAACGCCGAGCAGTTTTTTCAACTGCGCATCCTTCATCGGGAACCGGCGGCTCTCCTCGCGCTCCTGTTTGGTGAGCGGGTCCACGTCCTCGTAAAAGCCGGGAATCTGGATGAATCCGTAATTGTCGAGGATCTGGCCCAGCAGGTGGCACAGGGCCATCGCCGGATTTTCCACCGCGCCGCCGAAGACGCCGGAGTGCAGGTCGCGCGCCGGCCCGTGCAGCTTGATTTCAAACGCGATGATGCCGCGCAGCGCATAGGTGAGCGCGGGATGTTCCGGGCCGGGCATCCCGGTGTCCGAGACGACGACGGCGTCGCATTCCAGTTCGGCGCGGTTTGTTTTCAGAAAGACGGAAAGGTTTTCGCTGCCGACCTCCTCCTCGCCTTCGATCACAAATGTCAGGTCGCAGGGCAGCGGAGTTCCGGTTTTGAGATAAGCTTCGACGGCCTTCAGGTGCGCGAAGTTCTGTCCCTTGTTGTCAGTGCTGCCGCGCGCGAAAATGGAACGCCCCTCGATGCGCGGCTCGAACGGCGGCGAATTCCACAGGTCAAGCGGTTCGGGCGGCTGCACGTCGTAATGGCCGTAAATCATGAAGCGGGGCGTGCCGCCCCGGCCACCATTGCGCTTTGGCGTCTTGGCCACCACGATGGGATGGCCGGCGGTCGGGCAGATTTTTGCGTCGAGTCCGATGGCGCGGCAATGGGCGGCGAGCCATTCGGCGCAGGCGTGAAGATCTTTTTTATGCTGCGGCTGCGCGGAGACGCTGGCGAAGCGGAGGTAATCGCACAGCTCGGCGACGAAGCGCGGCTGGTTCTGTTTCAGGTAATCAAGGACAACTTGCATGGACACAGTTAATCCGTGAACGCGCCGTTTGCCAAAACAAAACGCATGTTGCGGAGCAGAATCCGCAGTGTAAGTTGATGGCTGAATGAGCGAATGGCGTTTCAAACTTCTTTACGATGGCGAATGTCCGCTGTGCCTTCGCGAGGTCCGCTTTCTCAACAAGTTGAACCGTCACGGGCGGCTGGCGTTTGAAGACATCGCCGCGCCGGGCTTTGACCCGCAGATTTACGGCACGACCCGCGAAGAATTGATGGGAGTCATCCACGGAATTTTTCCCGACGGACGCATGGTGAAGAAGATGGAGGTTTTTCGCGAAGCCTACCGCGCCGTCGGACTTGGCTGGCTGCTTGCGCCGACGGGCTGGCCGGTTTTACGCCGGCTGACCGACAGGGGTTATGAATGGTTCGCGCCAAATCGAATCAGGATAGGCCGCATGTTCGGACGAAAATGCGATTCCGGCAGTTGCGTCAAACCGCCGGCTGAAGCAAAAGAGAAATCGGCCTGAGGCCGAATCTTATTTCAACGACGCCATGTCAATGACGAAGCGATACTTCACGTCGTTCTTCACGAGGCGTTCGTAGGCTTCGTTGATTTTCTGGATGGGAACCAGTTCTATGTCGGCGGTGATGTTGTGCTCGCCGCAAAAATCCAGCATCTCCTGCGTCTCCCGGATGCCGCCGATAAGCGAGCCGGAAAAATTCTTCCGTCCGAAGATCAAACTGCTGACGTGAACCGACAGCGGCTCGGCGGGAACACCGACCTGCGTGAGAGTGGCGTCGCGCCTCAACAGGGCGAGGTAGGCGTTGATGTCGTGCTGCGCGGCCACGGTGTCGAGGATGAAATGGAAACTGTTGAGCTGTTTTTTCATTTCGTCCTCGTTTTTGGAATTGACCACTTCATCCGCGCCGAGGCGGATGGCGTCCTTGACCTTGTTCGGCGATGTGGTGAAGACAACGACATGCGCGCCGAGGGCCTTTGCGATTTTCACGCCCATGTGGCCAAGCCCGCCGAGTCCTACCACGCCGACTTTCTGGCCCTTGCCGGCCCTGTGGAAACGCAGTGGCGAATAAGTGGTGATGCCCGCGCAGAGCAGAGGCGCGGTGGCGGCGAGATCCAAATGCTTCGGCACGCGCAGGGTGAACGCCTCGTCCACGACGATGCTGTCGGAATAACCGCCGTAGGTCATGCCGCCGGAAATCTTGTCCGGCGCGTTGTAGGTGAAGGTCGCGCCCTGCTGGCAGAATTGTTCGAGGCCGTCCTTGCAATTCTCGCAGGTGCGGCAGGAATCCACCATGCAGCCGACGGCGGCGATGTCGCCCTCCTTGAATTTTTTGACGTGTGCGCCGGCTTTCACCACGCGCCCGACGATTTCATGGCCGGGCACGCAGGGATAGGTTGTGCCGTGCCATTCGTTGCGGACGATGTGGACATCCGTGTGGCAGACGCCGCAGAAAAGAATCTGGATCTGCACGTCATGCGGGCCGGGTTCGCGGCGTTGCAGGGAAAACGGCGCGAGCGGCGAGGTTGCGGAGGCGGCGGAATAAGCTTTTGCTGTTTGCATGGCTAAATCAGTAGCACGTCCACGGGGATTTTTCCACCGATTTATCCCGCACGATTTAACTGGTTAATTCCGGCGCTCCTGTGCAAACTTCCTTATGAAGAAGCCAAAGTCAAAACCTCGCGCCCGCCATCAACCGTTGGTGGAAGGCCAGGTCTGGCGCATGGCCGAGGCAAATCTTCAGGTGGGAATGATCGGCAAGCTCCTCGTTCATTACAAGCTCGCCAAGCCCAACGCGGTCAGGATTCCCAATTCCGTCGGCGGCAAAACCACCATCGAGAAATTTCTCAAGAAGAACAAGGCCGTGCTGATCAAGGGCTGACCGGTTTATCCGCCGGGGCGGGATGGATGGACAAAGATTTCAACAGCGTTCCCGGCTCGCGCCCGATGATGATGAGGTTGTGCGTTCCCGCATCGAGCTTGAAAACCTTTGGTGTGAATTGATCGGTGGCTGAATCCCCGTTGCCGCGCAAGCTCACGGTCCGTTTCTCAAAACCTGCCGTCACCGGAACGTCCCAGATCATGTCCGGGTCCACGGGATCCGCGTCTATGTTCAGGAAAAATGAATTGCTGCTTTCGTCCGGCGCGTTCACCAGCGTCTCGATCACAAAACTTCCCGCGTTCGTGACGCTGAAATTAAACACCGCCCTGCCGCCGTTCGTCAGTTCCGCCTGGTCGCCAGGCAGGACGATGTAATCGTTGGTCAAAATCAGCGGCGCGGTCAGCGCCCCGGCGGACGCGGCAAAAGAGACGATTGGCGGCGCAAGTTCCGCGCTGGCGGGCAGGCCGGTTGCGGCGGCGATGTTGTTGGTGGAGTCCTGCGCCAGGGCGGGAACGGCCAGCGCGCAGGCCAGGATGATGGCAGAGGCGTGTTTCATGGAACCAGTCATACTCCTGCCGTTTGGATTCATCAAACAAAAAAAACAATTATTTTTCTCCGCGAACCGGCCCGGCCCAAGACGGCAGAACGGCGCAGTTCGCCCCTGGCTTTTCATCCTCATCCTCATCCTCAGTTTGGCGGATTTTTTTGAGGATGAGGATGAGGATGAGGATGAGGATGATTCGGTCCGGGTGGATTTGCAGACAGGCTTTGAAATGAAATGGCGATTTGTCTGGTGTAATCCAAAAGCAAATGGCATGATCAACCATGACAAAAACCAAACCGTCGTCCCGCGCCCACCAGAAACCCCTGGAAGCCGGCCAGCTCTGGCGCATGACGGGCGCGAACCTTCAGGTGGGAATGGTCGGCAAACTTCTGGTGCATTACAAGCTCGGCAAGCCCGGCGCCGTCCGCGTTTCCAATTCCTGCAACGGCATCAAGACCATCGAGAAATATCTCAAGGCGAACAAGGCCGTGCTGGCTTAAGCAGGTGTGAATGCAAAACCTGCATCACATTGAGTCCAGTATTTGCTTCACCTTCTTGTCGTAGTCATCCTTGTTGATCAAACCCTGGTCGTAGAGCGACTTGACCTGTTTCAATCGTTCGGCGGAAGATGGTTGCGCTGCCGCTGGTGGCGTGGCGGGCGGTGGCGTCAACGGACGGGTGGCAATCATGTCCTTCAACTGCATGAGTATGGCGAGTTGATCTTCGGGGATTTGGCCTGATGTGTCTGGCCCGACGTTCAAGGCGTAAGCACGCCCCGCCTCCTGTGCAAAACTGTAATGATCGAACAATGTTTGGGCTGGAGACAGTTGTGCCTGGGGACTCCACATCCAGCCCTTGACGATTGAGTCGTCGTTGCAACCCGGCCCGCGCTCCGGCAGTTTGCTGTTGTTGAGGAGCACACAATTCGGATTCAACCGATTGATCAAATACTTGATTTCCGCAAACTGTTCCGCAGAAAGCCTGCCGATGCCGTCTATTTTCTGGATGCGGATGCCCGAATACCGGGTATGCAATTCCGTCAGATGCTTTTTTATCTGGGCGAAATAGACCGGCGACACCGGGCCTCGGAATCGCGCCTTGCCTTCGTTAAAGGCATCGGGAATGGAATAATGCACTCCGGGCAAGATGCCCTCCGCATTGCACGCGGCGATGAAGTCGCCGATGATGTCGCCCTTGAACGGGCTTTGCGCCACGTCATATCCGTAACCCGGACTGTCCCACAGGCAAAAACCCGATTCATGCTTCGCAGTCAGCACGGCGAACGTCATGCCCGCCGCCTTGGCCGCGCGTGCCCATGACTTGACGTCCAGCGCTGCCGGTGCGAATCGTTCCGCCGGAATCTGGCCCTGCTCGCCGGGACGGGCGAAGGTTGCAATGCCGAAGTGGATGTAGAGTCCGTATTTCAGGTCGGATGCACTGGGTGCGGTTTCCTGACCAAAGACGGCAATCGCCCCGGCCATCAGTCCGCAGGTCATCAATGTGAGATAAACGAATTTATTTTTCATGGGATTTGAATCTCTGGTTATTATTTTTGAGTTGTCAGCGACATGACCAAACAGTCCTTACATCGAATCAATTATCTCCTTCTTCTTCTGGTCGTATTGATCCTGATTGATCAAGCCCTGATCCAAAAGTTGTTTGAGCTGATTCAAACGGTCGGCGGCGCTTGGCTTGGCCGGCGTTCCGGCAGGCGGAGGCGGCGCCGGTTTTGGACCAAGCACCCCGCCTTGTGACTTGAACAACGCTTGAACCTCGTCGTCTGACAAAGCACGGTTGAAAATCATCGCGTCATCCATCAAGCCGTCCAAGGATGCTCCCACCTCGTTGAATTTGGGATTGGGATTGACCAGATTCATCCCCAAGGTCAGGTCAAATGAATTTGCGGGAACCCTGCCCTCCCAGCGGGCGACATGTTGTTGAGGCCAGCCGTCCACATAAAGATGCAATTCCTCCCCGTTATATGTCACCGCCAGATGATGCCACTGGCCATCAGTCACAAACACGTCGCTGCCTTCGCCGCCTTTGTTATGGCTGTCCTTCGCGCCTACCTCAATGACTGACCGCCCCTTCGACCTGTTGCCGGGTGTATGACCTCCGCCAATGCTCAACGCGTAGCCGTTCGTAAAACTCTTGTCAAAAACCCGCCGCCAAGTGTCTCCCTGATCGCTGGTCTTGATCCACGCGGCGAGTGTGATGTTGGATGGATTCAGCGAATCATTGTTGGGCACGCGAATGTAACCGTCTGTCGGGCCGAACAGAACCGACCCGCCCTGATGCCCGTCCGCCACCCATTGAACACCAACCGCCTGACCATCATTCCCCTTACCGCTCTTGTCCAATACCTTTCCACCGACGGGTTCCGTGTCAAAGTCGTAGTGAAGAACAAGACCTGAATTGACATCTGCGGATGATTGTGTTGCTTGGTTGTCCGGCGTGGCATTGCCCGCATTAACAAACGATTGCAAAAGGCCACCCAAACCCGCTGGCGGTGCCGGGTTTCCGTCCTGCGCGAGCGAGCTTACCAGCATCCCGCTTGTCATCAAGACCAGAAGAATGGTTTTGTTTTTCATGGTATTCAACGGGTTCAATCAGAATTGCGCTTACATCGAGTCAATAATCTCCTTCACCTTTTTGTCATAATCATCCTTGTTGATCAATCCTTGATCGTAAAGCGACTTGATCTGTTTCAAACGCGTCGTGGCATCTGGTTTGGCGACGGGGGCGTCGGGGGCAACCCGCGTGATGCCATTGGCAATCAAATCTTTCACCTGCTTCACCACGGCGATCTGATTGTCAGCAATATGTCCGCTCTGGTCGGGGCCGACATTCAACACAAATGGCAGTTGGTTTGTCTGCGCCTTGTAATAATTGTCGAGAATTCTCTGCGTTGGCGTCAATGGTTCGTTTGTATGCCAAAACCAGTTTTTTGGCACCGTGGAATAGCCGTAATAATTGCCTTTGGGTGGATTCTGGTCTGCAATGATCACACAATTCGGATTGGCCTGTTTCGCCGCCTCCATGAATTCCTGAAACTGTTCCGGCGAAAGTTTCTGGGCTTCATCGATCAACAGTATCCGCAAGGCCGGATAGCGTGTCAGCAATTCCACGATCTGCCTTTTGACCAGGTTGAAGAAGGGCGGACCCACAGGACCTTTCCAGTGAAATGCACCCTCATTGTGTGAGTCCACCAGCGAATAAAACAGTCCCGGTTCAATGCCTTCCGCCTGGCACGCCGCAATGAAATTTCCGACCAGATCCATTTTGCACGGACTTTGGGCGATGGTGTAATCCGATTCCGTGCTTGGCCAGAGACAAAACCCATCCTCATGTTTGACGACCATGATGGCAAACGTCATTCCTCCATCCTTGGCCAGTTTCGCCCATTGACCGGCATCCTGTCCCGTCGGGGCAAACCGTTCTGCCGGAATCCATCCATAATCCTTGGTTTTGCCGCCTAGATAGGTGTCGCCCGTGAATGTCAGCAGACCCCAATGGACAATCATTCCATATTTCAAATCCGGGGAAGTCTGTGCATTGGCACTCGTCAGCAGTCCACAAGTCATCAAGATGAGATGAATTAATTTATTTTTCATGAGGTTGGAATATTTTGATAATTTTCACCATCCTTGATCTGGAATCAATAGGCATCACATCGAATCAATTATCTCCTTCTTCTTCTGGTCATACTCATCCTGATTGATCAAGCCCTGATCTAAAAGTTGTTTGAGCTGTTTCAACCGGTCGGCGGCGCTCGGCTTGGCTGGTGTTCCGGCGGGCGGAGGTGGTGCCGGTTTTGGACCAAGCATCCCGCCTTGGGACTTGAACAATGCCTGAACCTCGTCGTCAGAAAGAGCTCGGTTGAACATCATAACGTCATCCATCATCCCGTTGAAGGAAGCATCCACCTCGCCGAGGCTCGCATCGGGATTGGAGCGGTTTGCCCCGATGGTCAGATTGTAGGACGTGTTCGGCACTTCTCCCACCCAGTGTCCCTGCGAGCCTGCACGCCAGCCATCCACATAAACCTTTGCAAACTCGCCATCAAAGGTGCCGACGACGTGATGCCATTGTCCATCGGTCACCTGCATTCCAGAATGTGCCCAGGTCTTTCCAGGTTCAATGTCCACCTGCCCTTCAAATGACCTTTTATTGTCATTTTCAATGCCGCACATGGACAGGACATATCCCTTGCCCGTGCCCTTGTCGAAAATGCGCCGCCATACCCAGTCCTTATAGGAAGTCTTAATCCATGCCGCCATCGTCAAGTGCGGCGGATTGATTGAATCATTGTTTGGCACCATGATGTAACTGTTGGTCAGGCCGAACAAAGCCGAGCCGCCCTGATGCCCGTCCGCCACCCATTGAACGCCGACCGCCTGACCATCGTTCCCGCGACCGCTCCTGTCGGGGACTTTTCCTCCAACTGGTTCCGCATCGAAGTCATAGTATAGGACGAGACCCTGACGGAGAGCATCAGGCAATGCCGCTGCATCGGTTGGGGCGGCCTCCTGGGGCGAGGCTGGCTTTGCCGGCGGAGCAGCGTGCCGTTTGCAGGCGCCGGTGAGCAGCGCGCAACTCATCAAGGTGAGAAGAATAATTTTGTTATTCATGGGATTGGATTGGCAGGTCCGTCCTAGTTGGAAATCAGCCGGAAGAACTGTTGCGGCGCGGTGATGGCGTTGGTGTAAGGGCTGTAGGCTGCGGGAAGGTTCGTGTAAGCGCCGGCGACAGCGGGGGCGGATTGCAGGGACAGGAGCGGATTGAGCCAGCTCAAGACCACGGCGTTGCCGCCGGACTGAAGGTTCAGCGGAATGGGCAGCGGGGTCAATGCGAACACCGTGCCATCGCCTCCAACACCCTTGTCAGAAGCTGTTCCATACAATGTGCTGTCGGAGAGCGTCAATCCCGCCGCCAACCCATTACCTTCGCTTGAGCCGTTCAGATTATAAAGAACGGCATAGCCCGAGCCGTTTGTATTGATGGCAAACACCGTATTGTTATACATCGTTCCATACAATATGGGGCCGGATAAAATCAAACCCGCAATTGGTCCGCCGATATTGGGGAAATTGTAAAGCGTTGTGAAACCGGTGCCGTCGGCGTTGACGGCAAACACCGTGCCATGGCCATTTGCGCCACCCCCGCTTGCCGTTCCATACAATGTGCCGCCTGACAAGACCAGCGCCGACTTGGGGTTGGCCCCGTCGCTGTTTGTTCCTGATGAGATTGTGTTGAAAGTGTGAAGCACAGTGTAGCCTGTGCCACTTGTATTGATGGCAAATACCGTTCCATTGCCGTTCGTGCCGCCTATACTGGTCGTCCCATACAGCGTGCTGCCGGATAAAATCAAGTCTGCCACCGGGTTAGCTCCATCTCTGTTCGTTCCGGAAACTAACGGGCTTAAGGTGTAAAGATTTGTAAAATCAGAACCGTCTGTGTTGACCCTGAATATGATTCCTTCATCTGAACTGCCGCCATTGTTAGCCGTTCCAAACAAGGTGCTGCCGGACGAAGCCAATCCTCCTACCGGCAAACGCCCATTGACTGCACCGCCTCCGCCGAAAGTATGCACAACGGTAAAGCCCGTGCCGTTGGTGTTGATTGAAAACAGCGTGCCTCCGCCTCCTCCTTTGCTGCCACCACTGGGAGCCGTTCCAAAGAGTGTGCCGCCGGACAAGAGCAACGCCGATTGCGGATGGGCTCCGTCGCTGTTGTTTCCAGACACAAGCGCACTGAAACTGTGAAGAATAGTGAAGCCCGTGCCATTTGTGTTGACGGCAAACACCGTGCCTTCGTTGTTGATGCCGCCATATTCGGTCGTCCCATACAGCATGCCGCCGGACAACATCATTCTCCCCTGCGGATCACCAACGTTGATCGGACCGAAATTGAAAGCATTGGCATAACCCGTGCCATTGGTGCTGATGGAAAAGAGCGTTCCATCATTTTGCAGGCTGCCACCAAATAAAGTTGTTCCATAGAGTGTGCCGCTGGACAAAAGCAAACCCGCAGGTCGGCCCCCGTCACTGACCGATCCGCCGGCAAAACTGTGGAAATTGATAAAGCCCATACCATTTGTGCTTATTGCAAAAATGCTTCCTTGACCGGCTGTGCCTCCGCCATCCGCCGTCCCATACAACGTGTTGCCGGACAAGATCAAGTTTGCGGACGGATTAGCGCCATCGCTGTTGGTGTATTGCACTACTCCTCCCGAGTTGGTGGGAGGTTCATAAATAGCGGGGCTGAAACTGTAAAGGTTGGTGAAGCCCGTGCCGTCCGCGTTGATGGCAAACACCGTGCCGGAACCTCCGCTGCCGCCCGCATTCGCCGTTCCATAAAGCCGGCCTCCTGACAGGATCAATGCCGCCTGCGGATTGGCACCGTCAACATTGGTTCCCGAAACGGTTCCGCTGAAACAGTAAAGGTTGGTGTAACCCGTGCCATCGGTGTTAATGGCAAAGACCGTGCCGTTGCCTCCACTGCCGCCCGCGCTCGCCGTTCCATAGAGTGTGCCGCCGGACAAAATCAGGCCGGCAAATGGAAACAGTCCATCGCCGGTCCCAACATTTAAACTGTAAAGATTCGTGAAGCCGGTGCCGTCGGTGTTGATGGCAAACACCGCTCCGTTGCCATAAGTCCCGCCGCCCGTCGTTGTTCCATACAACGTGCTGCCGGACAAGGCCAAGCCAGCCTGTGGATTTGCCCCATCGCTCCAGCCCTGGAAACTGTAAAGATTGGTGAAGCCCGTGCCGTCGGTATTGACGGCATACACCGCGCCGAGGCCATAAGCCCCGCCGCCCCTCGTTGTTCCATACAGGGCGCTGCCGGACAAGACCAGGCCTGCCTGCGGATTTTGTCCATCGGGCGAATTGGTGAATTCCTTCAGCACGGTCAAACCCGTGCCATTGGTCTGAATCTTGAAGACGGTGCCGTCATTATTGATTCCTCCCTGCGCTGATGTTCCATACAACGTCCCGTCTGGCCCTTGCACCACGGGCGCGGAAAGATTTTCAGGAGGCTCGTTGCTGACGCCAAAATTATGGAGAACCGTCAGGGCGCTGATGGCCTGGGCGTGCGCGCCCGGCACGACCAGCCACAGCGTCAGGATGCATACTATCAATGTGACAGCTTTTGGAAGTCTCATGGTATTCTCCTGTTTAGGTTTAACTGGCTTGGACGACTTTGTCCTTTTTAGCCAATTTCCTAATAATTGCAATCCCAAAATGCCTGTTTATTCCGGGATTATACAGTTACGAGTTAACAAACTTTCTGGGCAGGGCGCGTTGCTCCGTGCGCGCCGTCGGTTGCACACCCACATGGCAGCCGATATAAGTTGGCTTTTCATCCGCTTAAATAGCCTCCGTTATCCGCTTGCGGTTTAGATCGTATCTGAAAAATCGGAATCTGCCTTTTCTTCCTCCTCATCATGCTCATGGTGCCCCTGCGCAAGCAGTGGCCGTCCGCAAGGACCGGGCGATGGGCGGCCAGACAAACTCCGAGTTTGCGTGCCCTGGCCGCTTGACCATCGTCCGGTTTGCGTCTGGCTCTACCAGTGGCAAATAGAAGTTGAGGGTCGTTGGTTGAGAGTTGATGGATTCGAGCCGCGCCGCAGCCCTCAACCCTCAACTAATCCTGTCAGATGCACATCAATGAAACGGTCGCGCTCCAGGGGCCGTATTGCGTGGAACCGCCGATGCCCCGGATGCGCACGCCATAGACCGTCCCCGGCGTGAGGTTCAGGATGACGATGCCCTTGGTGTTGGGCCAGATGCCCACGTCCACCCACGCGCCCGTGCCCGTGCAATACTGCACATGATACGCCTTGGCACCCGCCACCGACTGCAACGAGACACCCAACTGCCCGGAGATGGAGTTGTCCAGGCTGATCCCGTCCGGCGCGACCAGCGTGATCTTGGTTTTGCTCCAAGTCACCACGTCAAACCCCGATGTCAGCACCTGCGATTCCGTGATGCCGGGGATGCTCTGGATGTATGAGGCTGTCTGGCGCAGCGCAGCCATCAGGTCGCCGCGCGCCTCCGCCAGCGCGGCGGTTTCCTTGTTGCCGCCCACTGCGGCGGCGGTCATGGCGGCCTGATAGGCCGTTTGCAGCAGCGTGAGCGCCGCAACGGTTATCGGGAGGTTGGGGAACAGCGTGCCGCATTTTGGAATGCACACGATCACCAGGATCGCGAAGCTGTTCAACTGGTCTTTGGGCAGGGTAACAAACGACAAACTGACACGAACCACTGATTTTTTCATAACCGTTCTAGTTTTCCCTCGAAATAAGACGACGGACACACCGACGGGCGGGTCTGTCGCGGCACGAAAAATACAAAAGCATCGGCCATGCCAACTTTGTGAAACGTTTCACAAGCCCTCGATAAGCTTTTTCGGCAGATGACACGGATGACGCGGATAACGATTTGGAAAATCTGCGTTCGGATGCGAAACCTGCGGATTCAAAAGGGCATCGCCCGCAAAACACTTCGTAAAACTGGCAAAACGATTCGTGTTCCAGGCAAAACAATTCAATTGGCGACAAAACACTTTTACTTTGGAACAAAACACTGTTTGTTTGCGGGAAAAATCTTTTGCCCGTGAACAAAACACTGTTGTTATATGCAAAACACTTTAGTTTGGAGCCGGACACGATGATTTTTGCCCAAAACACTGTTGTTTTGGAATAAAACACTGTTGTTCTGATGCAAAAAAAAACGTCTTTGAACCAAAACACTGTTGTTCCGGTTCAAAACACAACATCTTTGAATCAATTCACTTCATCTTTGCGCAAAAAACCCGGGCGAATTTCATCCAAATAAATTTTATTTTGGCCGGGAACGATTGGCACAAGCCGCAACGGAATGTCCCGGTCCAAGACACCAGTGTCCAAAAATGAAACCCAGAAACTGCACGCGAAGTTTTGAAACACCTTTGTGCCTTGGTGGTGAAAAAGCCTGCCTGTTCAATCAACCACCAAGACACGAAGACACCAAGTTTTGCCAAAGATGGTCACAGATTAAATTCGTGTTGATCCGTGCAATCCGTGTCACGGTTTTGTGCCTTGGTGACTTGGTGGTTGGCTGATTGCCAAATCGTTGCAAAAAGTAACCGGCGCAACCCAACCTGCCGGTGATGAAAATTCGGAGGATGGTTCGCGTTACCGTCCAACTGTTTAGAAATTGGTGCAACCGTGGGATTTGATGGAACCGGAGCGGCAAAAAAATTTTAGCCACAGATGGACACGGATGGACACAGATTTCAGCTTTTGTCCCAAACCCCCAACTGCCATCTCCCAACTTCCAGCTTACAACCCCCCGGCTTCCCTAAACATCAGCAATCCATGCCACGATGATGAACTCGGAATTGACGCGCCCCACTTTCCCGCGCACACTCGCGCCAGCAAACACAGAACACGGGTTTCAACTATGAGCTACCTCGAACGCGCCATCACCGACGGCCACGCCAAACTTACCGGCGAAGGCAAACAGCAGAAAATCCTCTACGTCGCCGTCAACCACACCGAACGCTACGCCGATCCGGAGGAACAAGTCCGCGCCGAGTTTTGGGCGGAACTGATTTACCGCAACGGCTACGAGCCGGCCCGAATCGGCGTGGAAATCACCGTGCCCGACCGCACGCCCAGCGACCGCGCGGACTTGGTGGTCTTTCGCGATGACGAGCGCAAGAAGCCTTACGCTGTCATCGAATGCAAGGCGGATGACCGATTTTGAAACCTTGCGCGACTGGACTTGTTTTGATGCCGACACCGGCAAAGATTTGGCAGTGGAAGTGCGCGAGTATTTCATCCCGGACTTTTCCAACTGGAAAAACCACGATTCCTTTGAATCCGCATTTGCACGATTAAAGAAAGATTTGAAAGCTGAAAATTCAAAGAAGTGAAATATGGCAAATCCCGAACATCTGAAAATTCTAAGAAAAGGAAGAGAGGAGTGGAATTCTTGGAGAAAAAAGAATCCCGATATAATTCCCGATTTAAGCCGTGCAAGATTGTATGTCAATGAAGCCAAATTGAATCTTTTTGATTTAAATAGGGCAGATTTGAAGCTCGCTGAAATGGACGGTGCGAACTGCTATGGAACGGATTTCACTGGAGCAAATCTGACAGCAGTTAGAATGCGCGAAGTTGATTTTCGAGAATCTGCAATGGCTTTTGCGGATTTATCGCAAGCTAACTTGGAAAATTCTGACTTCAGGAAGGCCAATTTCATTGCAACTCGATTTTGGAAGACAAGTTTGAATGGTGCCAATTTTTCGGAATCACTTTGTTCAATGACAGTGCTCGCAAATCTTGATTTATCTGCTGTATATGGTTTGGATTCCGTTGTTCATCTAAGTCCTTCAAGCGTGGGGATTGATACTCTGCTACTTTCCCGCGGGCAAATACCTGACGTTTTTCTTCGCGATTCCGGTGCGCCGGAAGAAATTATTGATATTGCCCGTTCAATTAGAAATGGATTGCCGATTCAATGCCATTCCTGTTTCATCATCATCAGCCATTCCACCAAAGACGAGGAATTTGTCCGGCGGCTGCATTCACGCATGAGGGAGGCCAACATGCGGGTTTGGTTTGCGCCGGAAGACCTCAAAGGCGGCAAGAAACTTCACGAGCAGCTTTTTGAGGCCATCCAAATTCACGACCGGCTGCTGATTGTGCTTTCGGAGCACAGCATCCAAAGCG
>Ga0181529_10002760_pt1 | contig 20605 bp, 23 predicted proteins | sample PEATcosm2014_Bin_36_FD_119763 | JGI IMG/M metagenome (GOLD analysis project Ga0181529, IMG submission 119763) | Peatland microbial communities from MTU Mesocosm Facility, Houghton, MI, USA - PEATcosm2014_Bin10_30_metaG | ecosystem: Environmental > Terrestrial > Soil > Wetlands > Peat | place... | reverse complement strand
CTTCTCGCTCGGCTGTGACGGTTCACGGAGGTTCTCCGGGATCGGCGACGATGAGATGGTCATGGGTTTCCCGGCGGAGATGCTCCCGGAGATCGTTACCGCGCTCAAAATCGTTGTCGGGGCCGCAGGTTCAAAATAATACTTCATCCCTGACACGGAACGGGGACGGATGAGCGGGAAGGGCGTGGTTTTTCATATCCCGCCTGCATATACAGATGCAAACCGTGGTGAAGAAAATGAGTGGGAGTACAAACGATTGTAAGGAGTTTGCTTTTCTCGCAAAGGCCGCCCGCTCGCTTGGCGCAGCCGACGCAAAAGTGATCCCTGCAACAGATGTGATCGTGGAGAACCGGGTCCGGCTCAAGTGCCGGGCCGGCTGCATCGGCTACGGGAAGAAACTGACCTGTCCTCCCTATGTCCCGACCCCGGACGAGTTCCGGAAGATCCTCGCCGAGTACCGGTACGCCCTTCTCGTGAAGTTCGTCTCGCCGGCAGAGGCCGATCCCGACGTGATCTGCTCGATCTACCGGTACTGGCTCGACCCGGCGGCTCCCGCCGACAAGAAAGAGCGGGCGACGCAGTTCTGGAAGGACCATTTCAACGGCACAGGGTCGTTTGCCCCGATGATGCTCGAACTCGAACGGACCGCGTTTAACGCGGGCAACCCCTTCGCCCTCGCGTTTGTCAACGGATCGTGCCGGCTCTGCGAGACCTGCAACGTGAAGGCTGGTATCTGTCTCCACCCCACGCAGGCCCGGATCCCCGAGCATGCCGTGGGCGTCAACATGGTCGCGACCGCTGAGAAAGCGGGGATGCCGATCCGGTTCCCGGTCGAGGGGCACCCGGAGCTCATGGCGCTCCTGTTGATCGATTAGAGGGGAAGAGAACCATGACAGAACATCTCTTAAAACCGGCCGACCGGGTGGAAGTAACGGTCCTTGTCGACAATTACATCGACCTCTTTGTCCCCCCGGCAACTCCCGTGGACCGCCGGCTTCCGTTCGACGCGGGCCGCATGCTCCTTGCCGAGCACGGCCTCTCCTGCCTGGTCCGGGTCTTTGCCGGGAAAAAGGAGCACGTGGTCCTGCTCGACGCCGGGCTCTCCAGCGGGTGCATGGCCCACAACGCCCGGCAGCTTGGTATTGACCTCTCCGCGGTCGAAGCCGTTGTCTTAAGCCACGGGCACTTCGATCATACCGGCGGGCTTACGGAATTTTTCAGCGGTGCTTCCCATCAGGTCCCGCTCATCGTCCACCCGGGTGCCCTCCTCCGCAGGAGGATGAACGGGCCAAAAGGCCCGGCCGGACTCCCGCAGCCTGACGCGGTCGCGCTCAAGAAGGCCGGGGCCGATATCCTGCAACGGAGCGGGCCGTCCACGCTTGCTGCCGGCCACCTGCTCGTGACCGGGGAAGTGGAGCGGAAGACCCCGTTCGAGAAGGGGATGCCTGGGATGGAGATGTGGGTCGATGGCCGCTGGGCGCCCGATCCGATCCTCGACGACCAGGCGCTTGTTATCAACGTCAAAGACAAGGGCCTTGTCGTCTTGAGCGGATGTGCTCATGCCGGGATCATCAACACTGTGGAGTATGCAAAGAAACTCACCGGCACCGGTCATGTCCATGCGGTACTCGGCGGGTTCCATCTTACCGGCCCGGCGTTTGCAAACGTGATCCAGCCCACAATCGAAGGGATGAAGAAGATCGACCCGGATTACGTGGTGCCAATGCACTGCACGGGCTGGAACGCGATCAACCGGTTCTCTCTCGAAATGCCGGGCCGGTGTATCTTAAACACGGTCGGGACAACGTACGTGTTCGGATAAAGGCGCCCCCGGGGCCGGTCCCCCGCCGTGTTGTTGTGGATTTGTCAGGGCCGCATAATGCCGGAGGATCCCGGTACCTGGGCAGAGATGAAAAAAAGGTGAAACCATGGGCACCCTGTCGTGTCCACCATGCCTCCCGGGATAACCCCGCCGGCCCGGGATGGCCAGCCCCTGCCTGTTTTCAGGCTGGATCCGGGAATTCAGTCGTCGTCGTTGTCCTCGTTATCAGGCCAGATGTAATCATCACCCGCTGACTCCGGCTGGTCTTCATAGATGTCCCTTACATCGCGGAAGGGGTCCTGTTCCGGGTTTTCCCCGCTCCATGGATCATCGTAGTTTCCGCGTCCATTCTGTCCTGCAAAACCTTTACCGCTCCGGTTTGCCGCACGGTCTCGTATGGTCTTTCCCATCAGGTCTCACTCCATTTTTGCACATGTACCGGTAAATCTAACATGAATCCTGCTTTTCCGGGTAAAAAATTTTGCGGCTGTAAAATCAGGAATGGGTTCGTGTCCTTCCTTTACACCAGCAGGTGACCGGCACGGGCCCGGCACAAAAATACAAGAATACGGACGGTAAAAGACCGGGTATGATGCAGCGGATCAAAGACACCGCGGGAGCCGGTACCCTCATCTGGCTGATCGGGTACCTCGCATCGCTGGCACTCTTCTTCTCCCCGTTTACAGGGATCATGGGCTGGGTCCTCATCGCCATTTTTACCCCGGTCACTATCGCGATTACGTGGTGGTGGTTTACGGGCCGGGACCTTTCCCTCCCCTATTATGCGGGGGTCGGGATCGCGTGGACTGTCATTGCGGTTGTGCTCGACTACCTGTTCATCGTCCTGCTTTTCCATGCAACCTACTACGGCCCCGATGTTCTCGTGTATTATGCCCTGACCTTTCTGATCCCGGTGGGAGTGGGCCTTCTTAAACTCCGCAGGAAACCGTCAGCAAAGCAGGTTACCGGGGCCTCTGCACGACCGAAACAGTAAACACCCCCCGCCTCTATCGTACAATAATGGCAGACGAAAAGTACAAGATTGTCGTTTTTGGTGCGTTCGGGGCGGGAAAATCCACGCTGATCCAGACGCTCGACCCGCAGGCAAAACATATCGAGGCCGAGTGTTCGGGTGGCACCACGACCATCGCCCTCGACTACGGCCGGGTGCAGATCGGGGAAAGAAGAGTCTACCTGTACGGGACCCCGGGTCAGGAGCGTTTCGAGTTTGCCCGGGAGATCATCGGGAAAGGCATGGACGGCGCGATCCTGCTCGTGGACGCCACCTCTCCCGTAGACGAGTTCATCATTCACCTCTACAATTCGATCGGTGCCGAGAAGATCCCGTTTATTGTCTTCCTCAACAAGTGCGACGCGGTCGGTGCAAAACCCGATGAGGCAAAATCGCATTTCCCCGGCGCCGGGTTTATAACCGTTTCATCCAGGGACCGCAGGCAGGCACGCACCGCTGTCGAGGGTTTCATCGGCACGCTCCGGCCCCACGCCACTGGCAGTCCGTCAGCATAAGAGGAGGTGCCCGGAGCACCCTCAATCAGCGCCGCTTTTTTTGTCCCTGCACGGCCGCCCGTGTGCCGCTGCCATCACCTTTCGTATAGGGTACGAATTTTGCGCCCTGCATCCGGATCCCGGAAACAATGGTCTGCCCGGCTGCATGGGCCTTTTTTGAGGTCACCGCGATCACGTCGACCGCGTCCGCAAGCGGCCCGGCCCTGACCTTGGGCGCGAGGATCTCCTGAACCTGGAAAATCCCGGCCGAACTGGACATGTGGATTACAAGGCCAATGGGCTTTTCTTTTCCTTTCCTGATCTCGACTTTTTCGATGGCAAGTGCTGAGACCGAGTGGATTGTGATGCTCCCCGATTCAAACGCGACCCGGCCCCGGCCCCTGGTCATGTCGGTCGAGTCCGCGATGCAGACCAGCGCCGCCTCGATTGTAAGCGGTTTTGGCACGCCGTGATGGGTGTAGATCGCGGAGAGGATAAACGACCGGATCGCGGTGCGCTTTTGCGGGTCGTCGTAGATCGCCGGGAGGAGCCGATCAAGGATGGGAAGGGCAAGCACCACGCCGAGGTCCGCATGGTCCTCGCGGTGCACCATGTTGCCGAGGTCGTGGCAGAGCATCGCGGTCAGCACCACGAGCGCCGCGTCGTCCCGGTCGCCGAATTTCCCGGTGATGATATCGGGAACAAACGGCGAGCCGTCCAGCAGGTCGAGCATGGTGAGTGCCGATGCGGTGGCGACTGTGACATGGGTCCTGCCGTGGTCGTTCATCCCCAGTTTTGTCGAAGCGACATAGTTTGCCATCCGCCAGCTGGCCTGCACTTCGGGATCCCCGGTCAGGAGTTCCCACATCTGTTTTGCCCGGGGCCGGCAGGAGAGGTGGTGAACGATGATCTCCGTGGAGCGTGCTTCGAGATCCGGGTCCTGGGTGACTTGGGGTTTTTTCATGATTGCGTCCTGTTGTACTCTCTCCGGCCCGGCACATAGGTATTGCTTTGGAGGATTCGATGCCCGATCGTTAGAGCCAAAAGAGTACGGGGAATTATTGGTTTCTCGTTAAATTATAGGGATAACTCTTGTTCTTCTCAAATGAGGTGATGGGGGCTAACGCCCCCAAACCCCCATGACGATGGACTCCGCCGCCCCCAAAGGGATGCCCCCGCGGCGGATCGATGACGAAAAAACCAAAAACTTCCTGGCCCCGCCGTGCCCCTGAAAGGGGAAATCCTCGTATTTTTCAGAGGAGGGTATCCGTGGGGGACTGAATATGGTTAAAACCGGTTTTTTCAAGCAAAAATTATTTTGTTTTCCCCGTTGTGATCGGATCTCTCGGACAACTGCGAATATATGCATTACTAATCAGCAGGCCGCTACTAAAACCCCCAGAAAAAAAGAATACTACCGGATTTTTTCTCCGGACCACTTTACTCTACGACCGCGTGGAGGATCACAGCCTTTTCTTTCGGACGGTCTTCCCTGTCGGTCTTTGTCTTCCCGATCTTGTCCACGACATCCATACCTTCTGCGACCTTCCCGAAGACCGGGTGTTTGTCGTCGAGGAAGTTGTTGTTGACAAGGTTGATGAAGAACTGCGATCCCCCGGTGTTCGGGCCTGCATTTGCCATCGAGATGGTGCCCCGGTCGTTTTTATTGTGGGCCGTAAACTCGTCCTTGATCACATAGCCCGGGCCGCCCCTGCCGGTGCCGGTCGGGTCGCCGCCCTGAAGCATGAACCCGGCGATCACGCGGTGGAAGATGACGCCGTCGTAATAGCCTTTCTTTGCGAGCGTTTCGAAGTTTCCGGCGGTGATCGGCATGTCGGGATCGAGCGCGATCGTGATATTGCCCATGTTCGTTTCGAGCCGTACCCGTTTACCGGGTTCCTGTGCTGGTGTCATGGTTACAAGGAAAGTATTGCATGTGAAAGATATTCTTTGTTGTGCGAAAAGAGGGGAGGGCTCCCGGTACGGGAGTCCCCCGCCCGGCCCATAGCGGCATGCAACAAAAAATGCCTTTTCGCGTCCGACAATACCCTCGTTACACCATCTCTGCGTGCAGGATCGTCACGTTTGTTTCCGGCCGGTTGTTTTCATCGGTGGTTACATTCCCGATTGCATCTACCACATCCATCCCGTCGGTCACCGTCCCGAAGACCGGGTAACCTGTATCTAGGCGGGTGTTGTCCACGAGGTTGATGAAGAACTGCGATCCCCCGGTGTCCGGGCCTGCATTTGCCATCGCGACCGTGCCCCTGAGGTTGTGGTTGTGGGCCGTGAATTCGTCGGGAATCGTGTAGCCGGGCCCGCCTCTGCCCGTGCCGGTCGGGTCGCCCGCCTGGATCATAAACCCGGCGATCACGCGGTGGAAGATGACGCCATTATAGAACCCGCTTTTGGTGAGGTTTTCGAAGTTGCCGGCGGTAATAGGCATACCGGGATCGAGCGCGATCGTGATATTGCCCATCGTCGTTTCGAGCCGAACTTTGTCCCATGCGGCAAGGGTTGCGGCCTGTGCCGTTGCCGGAGAACCGGTGGTTCCCGGGGTCGTTACGGATGCCGAAGGAGCCGTGGAGGTCCCGTCAGTCTGCGTGCACCCGGCAGAGAAAAGCAGGGCACATGCGAGAACAGCGAGGATCAATAATGGTTGTTGCAGTTTCATGCCATACCCGGTCTTTTTGGCGCGAAAAAAAGGTTGTGTAAAAGATCCGATCAGGGGGTCTTTGGCGCATCTTCAGGTTTGCGGCTAAAGACGTAGAGTGTGCCGAGCACGATGATGATGGAGACCACGCCGGTCACGATGATCCATGCACCCTGTGTGGTCGAGGCCACGTAGTCGCCTGCCGCCACATCGATCCCGAGGACCGCAACGGTGTTCCCGTTTGAGTTGTAGAGGGAGTCATCGATCGGGGCGTAGGCGGACATGAACGATCCCCACGAATCGGAGTACGGCTGCGGTGATGCGGTCGGGCCTGAGAGAGCGGCGAAGATCTGCATCTTGTCCGGCGAGGTATCCTTCTCGCCAATCCGTGCAGAACCTGACGGGTCCAGCGGGTACAGGTCATCAACGAGGAACGTGGCCGATTTATCGGTCGTGTTCACCGTGATGATATACGCGTTGATGATGTGGTCGTTCATGCTGCGCATCGTGCGCAGTTTCTTTGCGATGGCGAGGTACTGTGTCGAGTTTTCATCACCGGGTCTGAGTCCCTGGATCTCGCTTGCATTGATCTCCGTCGCCATGACGCCGGCGGTTGATTTGAGGCCGAACTGTGCGGAACTTTTGAGCGCTGCATCCGAACTGGTGTATGCAAGCGCCGTGAGCCCGGCAATGATGATGACCGCAATAAGTGCCGTTAACCAGAGTTGTGTTGAACGTGAACATGCCTGTGCCATATCAGGATCGCCTCCTCATGAATATACTACTCCCGAACACCGCCGCAAGTACTCCGATAACAAGTACCGGTCCGGGCGCCGGGGAACTGGTCGGGGTTGGTGTGGGAGCTACGGTGAGCGTGGCTGCAACCGGTGCGGTCTGGCCTGAAATTACGGTCGTCGTCGTGGTATAGTCAAGGTAGCCATCTGATGAGATGCGGACCGAGTGCTGGCCCGGTACCATGGTATCTACGGTAACCGGGGTAAAGCCGCGGAAGAGTCCATCGACCCAGACTTCCGCGTTCTGGGGTACCGTGCTTACCGCTAAACTGCCGGTCGGCTGGACCGGTCCCGGGGCCCCTCCCGAGGAGGTCAGGGTTGCAGGAATCGCAGTCACGATACCGGCCTGGACATAGATCGTGTTGAGCCAGTCATAGTAGCCGGGGGCGGTTACCTTGAAGAGGTGCTTACCTGAAGGAACGCTGGACAGCACGAGGCTCCCTGCGGAGTCAACGGTTCCCATTGCGTTACTGTCCATGTACACGGTTGCACCCGGTACGGATGCGAAGGTGACTGTCCCGTAGATCCCGGTCGAGAGCGTGACCGGCAGGTCCTGGGACTGGCCGCCCGTAACCCCGACGTATGTCGTGTAATCGTTGTAGCCCGCGAGGCTGAGTTCGACCTGGTGGCTGCCCGGGTACAGGGTGAGGGTCAGCGGGGTTTTCCCGTAATAGTTGTCACCGTCCACGTACACGAGTGCGTGGGACGGATTTGAAGTTACATAGACGGTCCCGGTTTCATGGGGCTGCGGCGAGGAGCTTAACGACGGGTAATACCCCGACGTCTGCCCGAAATTTACGGTGATAACCGTTGAGTCCGGGGTAAACCCGTCCATCGTTGCCCGCATCGTGTACGTGCCCGGTACCAGGTTCGGGAGAGTCAGCGGGGCATACCCCTGGAAGTTCCCGTTCAGGTAGATGGCCGCACCGTAAGGGCTGGACTGGGCGTAGATCGCCCCGGTCATCAGGGGAGGTGTAGGTGTGGGTGCAACCGGGGTGATGGTCGCGTAGACCGCGACATGCTCGTCCTGTTCCGGCATGTTGGCCAGGCTGCCGGACCAGCTCGTGTATCCCGATTTTGTAACAGTTATTGTCGAGACCGGGGTACCGGTCGTTGACACTGGCACCGAGAGGAGTCCCCCGGCAATCGTGCCTTTGACGTTGCCGTTGAAATACACGGTGGCGCCGTCAGCGTTGCAGTAAACGTCGACATAACCGGTGTCGCCGCCCACCATCGTGGTCGGCTGTGTTACGGTCGGCAGCTCCGTGGGCTCCGTTACCGTCGGTAATCCAGTAGGTTCCTCGGTCGGTGCCGTGACCGTCGGAATTTCCGTCGGTTCTTCTGTCGGCTCCGTTACGGTCGGCCATTCAGTCGGCTCCTCGGTCGGTGCCGTGATCGTTGGAATTTCCGTTGGTTCTTCAGTCGGCGCCGTGATGTACGGTGTCGGCTCCTCGGTCGGTTCGGTCGTTGTTATCACCGGTTCATTGATGTCCGAGTCTCCCGCCACGATCGGGAAAAGGACGATCAGGCAGAGTGCCAGTACCAGCACGAGAACAAGCAGTTTCTTTTTCACACTATCTCTTCCTGTAATAGTAGTTCTGGCAGATGATGCATAAATAAAAGAGGGATTTAGTGGGGGTTTCTGGAAATACGGTGCAGGATACGGACTGGCCCGAGTTTCCCGCACAGTGCTGTTGTTGGTTTAAATCCGGGAAAGCCCGTTTATAACCCCGGCGAGCCGGTGCATGCCCTCGTTGATCTGGTCCTCTCCGGCATTGGAGAAGTTGAGACGGATCGTATCTTCACCGCCGCCGTCGACAAAAAACGGCATCCCGGGGAGCACCGCGACCTTCTTTTCGATCCCTTCGCGGAACACCTGCATGGCGGAAAGTCCCGGGGGAAGTGTTGCCGTCAGGAACATTCCACCCCCGGGGGTCGTGTGGGTAAGGACGGGCATCAGGTCGTCGAAGAGGTCGCACATGAGCCGGCACTGCCTGCTGTAGACCGAAACGATCTTTTTGATGTGGCAATCGAGGTCGTGCGTCTTGAGGTACCGGGCAAGGATCTGCTGGCAGAGGAAGTTTGAGTGCAGGTCGGCTGCCTGCTTTGCGGTGTTGAACGCAAGAAGGATCTCTTTTGGAGCGTACATCCACCCGATCCGCATGCCCGGGGCGGTGATCTTTGAGAAGGAACCGGAGATGACCGACTGGCCGGGGAGGTACCGCTTGACCGGGAGCCGGGGTTTCCCGTCAAAGAAAAGCTCCCCGAACGCGTCGTCCTCGTAAAAGACGGTGTCCGTGCCGTCAAGTATCTCCGCTATCTCCTTTCGCCGGTCCTGTGAGTACGTGCAGCCCGAAGGGTTCTGGGAGTTTGGGATACCGTAGAAGAATTTTACCGGCGTCTCCTTTGTCATCTTTGTAAACGCCCCTGGGCCCGGCCCGTCATGATCGAGTGGCACGGCCTCAAAGACCGGCTCGTAGAGCGAGAACGCTTCTATCGCCCCGAGATACCCCGGCCGCTCCATGCCCACCCGGTCGCCGGGGTTTATGAAGATCTTCGCGAAGAGATCGAGGCACTGCTGCGACCCGTTCACGATCTGGATCTCGTCTGCAGTCGCTGGGATGCCGAGCCGCCGCCGGTACCGCTCCGCGATGTACTCTCGAAGCGGGAGGTAGCCGTCGGTCGTAGAGTACTGCAGGGCGGAACGGGGATCTGTGGTAAAGACGTCCCGTGCCGCGGCCGCAATGCCTTCCGTATCGATCAGCGCAGACGACGGGAGCCCGCCGGCAAACGAGATGATCGAGGGATCGGCAGAGACCCTGAAGAGTTCCCCGAGAAACGAGGCCGGGGCATGCTCTATCCGCCGGGCAAAGGTAAAGGCCATGGTACGCCTGAACGTGAAAACTGATTCGCGTACATCTGTTGGCTTTTGCCACTAAAAAATGGTGTACCTTTTTCACTCATAAAAAAATTAGGCACTTCGCTGAAATATTGGAGTAAATCCAGCCCTTGTCAAAAACGTTGATGAGGGTTAACACCTCAAACCTCTCGTTGCGATGGATTCTACTGCCCCCAAAGGGATGCCCCCGCAGCGGATCATGAACTAAAAAAAATTAAAAAACTCCTTGCCCCACTTTGGGGATCCAACACACATATTTTAGAATTATTTCAGCACAACGATCTTTTTTTCGTTGAAATCCACCGCAAAAATATATAATGCGTTATTACGTGCAGTTTCCTCTCCTCAGAGACATTGTTGAGAGACTGCTTCCGGGCCGATAGAAAAACCTCCCCCTCGTTCCCATGACATTTTTTGAGCAATAAGAACAAAATCATTGACATGACTCTTCCAGTATCTCTCTTGCATTTCCCATTTTTTTATCGCGTCTGAAAGCACGGAAGAGACTAATTCCTTATCTTCAAAAAAAATTGGCAGATACCTTTCTTCATGCCACCAGAAGCGCTCATGTGAGAGATGGGCGTTATCTACATACAAAAGACCAAATCCCATAAAACCACGTCCAGAAGTTATTTTCAGAAGGACTAAATCTTTCTGAAGTAATTCTTTCAACCATACAAATTTTTCCGGATTTAACAAAAAACAGAAAACCCCAATAATTCTGCCGATTTTGTCAATAGTGAGAATAGACAAATTTCAGATGTGAATTTATAAGAGGTATGTAACAATGATAAAAATCATATCTTGGAATATAAATGGACTTAATCGCATCGTAAAAAATGACTTCTTTGCGTTCATCGAAAACGAACAACCCGATATTATCTGTTTGCAGGAGACAAAAACACATGAAGAACATGTAGTAAAATTGTTGGAGTCATTTGCCGGCAAGTATCATCTCGATTGCTCATCATCAGTAAGGGAAGATAATTATCCCTACAGCGGCGTTGCGACACTCTCCCGGCTTAAGCCGTCCTGGATAACAAAGACTTTCGGTAGCAACCAGTTCGATAAAGAAGGGCGGATAATAATTAGCGAATATCCCGCATTTGTTCTCTATAACTGCTATTTCCCAACCGGGGCAAGCGGCGATAAATACCAGAATATGAAACGAGCATTCTACAAAGAATGTTCTGAATCTGTCCGGTCCACATTGGCATCAGGTAAAGAAGTCGTGCTCTGCGGGGATTTTAACACCGCACGAGATGAGCGCGATATTGCAGAAGTGTTACGCAAAAAAGTGGGCCCCGGGTTTTTACCGGAAGATCGCGAGGATATCGAGAAACTGTTCTCACTTGGTTTGATCGATGCATTCCGGATAAATCACGAAGATCGTGATCATTATACTTGGTGGAGCCGTGCGGATTTCAAAACAAAAAAATGGGGCTGGAGGATCGATTACTTCCTGATATCTCCAAATCTTAAAAGCCGATTCCAAACCTGTTCGCATAGGGAAGGGATAGTACTAAACGATCACTGCCCAATTGTCCTCGAACTTGATGACAACGAATCTTAATTTGGAATAATCCTATCTTATGTGAAGAGCATGCGACCCTGACAATAAAAAATTTAGTAATTTAAGCAACAAAATTTAATTAATCGTTTTTATATCCTTTGGGGGAGTTCAGCAAAAAGACATTTTTTCCCGCACACCTTATCTGTCCCAAACGACAACCCCGGTAGTATGACTCTGACACGGGCTGATGAAGCAGCAGCAATCTTTACCGAAGGATATTCCTGTTCTCAGGCGGTCTGCGCCGCATTTGCCGGGGATTTCGGCATCGACCGCGACACGGCGCTTAAGATCTCCTGCGGGCTTGGCGGCGGGATGGCGCACACGGGAAACACCTGTGGTGCGGTTACGGGAGCGCTCATGGTGATCGGGATGAAGTACGGCCGGACGGAGGTCGACGATCTCGCGGCAAAAGAGAAGACCTACGCGGTGGCAAACGCGTTTGTCACCGAGTTCCTGCGCCGGAACCATTCGGTCGGCTGCACGGACCTGATCGGGTGCAACCTTGCCGATCCAAAAGAGCTTGCCGCTGCACGGGAGAAAGAGCTGTTCAAAACAAAATGTACCCGGTACGTGCGTGATGCCGGGGAAATTCTTTTAAAAAATTTTATAAATTTTTCTTGGGGGAAATCCCCCTTTTCGTGCAAAACTTGGGTTACGCGGCTTCGGCGACGTCGATCCTGATGATCTCGGACGAAAGGGACTGGATCGTGCGGTGCAGGTCGGCCTGCTGGGCCTGCTGCACCTGCCCGATAGCCTCTTTGAGCCGGGCGAGTGCTTCACCTTTGTTTGCACCCTGGCAAACAGTCCCGGGAATCTCAACGCAGCGGGCGGCAAATCCGCCGCAGTCGTTGGGTTCAAGGACAATTGTGTATTGCATGATCTATTATATTTCCCGGGTGGGTATACAGCCTTTGTTGTCGGCAAAGTGTGCCGCTGACGTTCTTTTTGCGAGGGAGAAAAAGCCCCTCTCTTTTTACCAGGGCGAAAAAACCGTTCTTTCCGGGTACGTGGTCTAACCCGTGGGTTCAATGGCCTCACTCCGGGCATCCTGGAAATATATACCCCCGGGCCGGCAACATCAGAGACAGATGCGTCCCAAAGGACTGGGACCATCATACGGATACAATACTCAAAGGTGAAAAAAATGAACCACACACAGATTATCCTTGTCGGCAGCTTCTGCATGATCTGCCTCCTTCTTGGCGTCATGCCGGTTGCAGCAGCTCCCGTGAGCGGGAACGCATGGAATACCAACCCCGAACACATCACCGCGATGCAGGCCCACGTGGCCTATGCCGGGGCAAAAGGGCAGGCGCAGATGGACGGTGCAATCAGCTATATCGGTACGATCAGCAACGGTGCCGGGACAAGCTCGCTCTCCTCCATCGAATCGCAGTTCACCGGCACCGTCTCATCGGTGCAGTCGATGACCACCGCTGACCAGATCCAGGCAGCTGAATTGCAGATGAAGACGGACCGCACGAGTTTTATGACCGCAGCAAAAGGCGATCTCGAACAGTACAACGGTACCAGGAAAGCCCTTGCAGCGAGCATCAACGCCTCGGTCATGGCACAGGCAACGACACTCCAGACCCTTGAGAACACATGGTGGACAGACCGCCAGACCGCCCGCATGGACGAGTTTGCGACAAACGACCAGCGCCGGAACGATGTGCTCTCGAACCTGACCGCAAAAGGCATCGATGTCTCGCAGGCACAGGCAGTCGAAACCCAGATCCAGCAGGAAGGCACAGCGCTGAACGCGGCGCTCACCAGCCGTGACGAGAGTGCGATTTCGGCCGCAAACGAGGACCTCGCAACGCTCAACAAGCAGTTTGCCGAAATCGTGAAGGGCTACCGGTCTGCTGCGCACACCCACCGGGCCACCGCAACCACAACGGTTACTCCCGCTGCTGTATAGGCATCAGCACAAACTTTTTTTTTTAAAATCCCCCGCTGTGCGCAGGGGATTTTTTTGTAGAAATCATCGTTTGAATCCTGAAAAACCGGTAAGTGAAAAATCACGTGGCGGAAAGCCGGTAGGCCCCTTTCGGGACCAGGATCTCGAAACGTGCACCGGTGCCGGCTGTCCCGGTCTCTGTTATCGTGATCCCGGTGATCGCGAGGATCTCCCGGATCAAAAACAGGCCAAGGCCGGAGTTACACCCGTGTCCCCGGAGGAAGATGCTCTCTTTTTCCGGGGGCTGGATCCCGATACCGTTATCGGAACAGCTGATCACGAGGCCTTTTTCCGATTCGTCTGCGGCAAACGTGATCTTCGTAACGTGCCCGCCGTGCCGGACCGAGTTTTCCATCAGGTTATAATAGACTTTGTCGATCAACGGGTCCGCGTAGATCAAAACCCCTGCCTTTCCCGGGTCAAGGGTAATGCCCTGCAGGGACAACTGTCCGGCCATGTCCAGAACACCCTTCTGCACATCGTACCAGCACGCATTCACCGTCCCCAGTTCATCGTAATACCCGGTAAATTCGATCTGCCGCTCGATAGCATCGCTGCATTCCTCCAGTTTATGGATGTGCTCATGGAGGAGCGGGTCGTCGGGTGCTTCGTTCCTGACAAGCTGCAGGTACCCGACAAGGCCGGTCAGCTTGTTCTTGATATCATGCCGGGTGATCGTCGAGAGCATCGAAAGTTTTTTGTTGGTACTCTGGAGAGCGTCCGTTGCCATCTTGAGGTTATTGATATCCACGAATATCGGAAGGAAATAGAGCGGGGTGCCACTATCATCGCGGAGGAGGCTGACGGACTGGCGGACCCAGGTCCTCGTCCCGTCTTTCCTCACCAGCTGCATATCGCGTTCATCCAGATCGATCGCACCGCGTTTGAGATCCTCCACGCAGGTAATAATTCCGGTGTTTTCATCGGGAGCAATGATGGATGAGAAGGGCACGGTAAGGAACTCGTCCGGTGTGTATCCCGTAATTTCGCACAGGGCTGCATTCACCTGGATAAACCGGAGATCGGGAGAGATGATCGCGGACCCCACCGGGGACTGGTCAAAGGTTCTTACCAGGCGCTTCTCGCGCTCCCGCAATTCCATCTCTACGCGATGGCGTCGTTCCACCTCAGCGTGGAGCAGAGTGTTCCTGTCATAGTAGGCCTTGAGGGGGAAATAGGCAATGATGACGGAAAGTCCGCTCGTAAAGAGGCTTGTTACCAGGTTCGAGCGCCAGTCGGGCGGGTAGGGATAGAGGAACTCGCTTGCAAATTCGAACGCAGTCATCGTTGCAAACGTGACAATAAAGATCAAAAAAAGTCTCTGATCAAATGGTGTCGGATCGGCTCGCGCATCCATTACTGTATAATTATAATTATAACCGTTAATACCTTCGATTCGTTCCGGAATTTGCCGCGATCATGTCCGTTACCTGTCCCATCAATCAAAATGCAGCAGCGTCCCCAATCCCAACTTTGATGTGATTGAGGGTACAGGTAACAAGCAATGAACGTCCCCCCGTACCGTGTGATCGCACTTGTCATAGCGGTCGTACTCATCGTGCTTGGCGTAATTTTTTTAAGCCCGGTATTCCGGTCCGGCTCGTCTTCACAAGCAACCACCAGCCTCGCTGCCGTTGAAGTCCGGACCTACCAGGGCCAGGACCTCTCGTCTGTCAGCGATGTCCGCGAGAATGCAATCGCCGGCACCCAGTACGTGAACGAGTCCGATTACCGGCTTACGGTCACCGGTCTTACCACGACAACTGAAAATCTGACGTACCGTGAAATCCTCGACAATCACCAGCACTACTCCAAGGTTGTCACGCTCGATTGCGTCGAAGGCTGGTCGGCTAAGATCCTCTGGGAAGGTGTGCTTGTCCGGGATCTCATCAACAAAGCGGGTGTTGACCCGCGGGCAAATACGGTGATCTTCCATGCCACTGACGGGTATACGACATCATTCCCGCTCAGCTACGTTATGGATAACAACATCATCATCGCGTATAAGATGAACAATGTGACCCTTCCTGCCGCAAACGGCTTTCCGTTCCGGCTCGTGGCTGAAGACAAATGGGGATATAAGTGGATCAAGTGGATCGATGAGATCGAACTCTCCGACAACCCGGACTACAAGGGTTACTGGGAGCAGCGGGGATATTCAGAGTCGGGTAACCTGAGCGAAAGCCAGTACAGTTAATCATATTTTAACGGTAAGGCCGGGTCTGGAATATCAGGGGTTGTCAGGAACAAGAGGGTAACGGTGAACATATGCAGATCATTGAGATAAAAAACCTGACAAAGAAATTTGGTGCCCTTACCGCTGTCGATTCCCTTGACCTGACGATCGAAAAGGGGGAAGTGTTCGGTCTCCTTGGCCCGAACGGTGCCGGAAAGTCGACAACCCTCCTGATGCTGACCACCTTAATACCGCCGACTTCGGGTACTGCACTCGTGAATAATTTTGATATCATACGCGAACCCGACCTGGTCAGGAAATCTATTGGCATCGTCTTCCAGGACCCGAGTTCAGATGAGATCCTGACCGGCTACGAGAACTTAAAGCTCCACGGCCTCCTCTACGATATGGACGCTGGATTACGAGAGGAAAGGATCGGGGAGGTCCTTCGTCTCGTTGATCTTACTGCCAGAAAAGACGACATGGTCAAGAAATATTCCGGGGGGATGCGGAGAAGGCTTGAGATCGCCCGGGGCCTGATGCATCACCCTGAGATTTTATTCCTGGATGAGCCGACGCTCGGCCTCGACCCCCAGACCCGGGAGCACATCTGGGAATATATCAAGAAACTGGCGACGGAGAAGAAGATCACCATCATCATTACCACGCACTATATGGACGAGGCAGACCGGCTCTGCAACAGGCTCGCGATCATCGACCGCGGGAAGATCGTCGCGCTTGGCTCCCCAGACCAGCTGAAAAAAGATCTTGGCGGCGACATCATCCGCATACGGATCAAGAACTTCAACCGGGAATTGCTTGAGGGGCTGGACTATGTCAAAGATATCCAGAAGGATGATGAGGGCGCGAGCGTGACGGTCAGGGATGCGAGCCTTCACCTTCAGGACATCCTTAGCCGTACTGGCCCGGTGGAAGCCGTCGAGGTCCGCCCGCTGACCCTTGAGGACGTGTTTATTCACTACACCGGCAGGGCGATCCGGGAAGGGGCACCTGAAGGTGGCTGGGCCGAGAAAGCAATGCAGGCGAGACTGAGAAAATGAGCGACCTCAAAGGGATCTATGCACTCTGGTACCGCGAATTCAAGGTTTTCCAGCGTGAGAGATCCCGGATCGTTGCATCCATCATCAACCCGGTACTCTGGCTCCTGATTATCGGCGGAGGCCTGGGGTCCGTGTTATCGTTTGGGGGAGTGGATTACTTAACGTTCCTGTACCCGGGAATCCTTGTCCAGTCGCTCCTGTTCTCGGCGGTCTTTTTCGGCGTGTATATTGTCTGGGATAAAAAAATTGATTTCTTAAAAGAAGTTCTCGTATCCCCAATGTCAAGGACATCCATTTTTATCGGCAAGGTTCTCGGGGGCTCAACGGATACGCTCCTGCAGTCAGCCATCCTGATCGTGATCGGCTACGCATTCACGGTGACCGGCGTGCTTGCCGGGATCACGTTCTCTGTTGTCTCGGTTGTCATCGCGTGCATTTTTTTATTCGTAACAACGGTCGGGCTTGTCAGCATCGGTCTTATCATCGGCTCGCAGATGGAGAGTCCCGAAGGGTTCCAGCTCATCAGCAGCTTCCTGATATTCCCGATGTTCTTCCTCTCCGGGGCCCTCTTTCCTATCGAGAATCTTCCGGGATGGCTCACACCTTTTGTGTTGCTTAACCCTGCGACCTATTCTGTTGACGGATTGCGGGGGACGCTCATCGGGTTGCACCGGTTTAACATCGGCGTCGATCTCCTTGTCATAAGTGTATTCTCACTTTGTATGATCCTCATCGGGACGTATGCATTCCGGAAAATAAAACTGTGAACGCAGTGATGGTGTGAGTGATGGAGTGGCGGGCTCCACAGTCACTCCCTAACCGGAAACCCTGTTCAGGGCGTATTTTTCCCCACATCACACCAGCCCACCCGACCAAATCCGGGCTCAATATGAGCCCCGATTGCCCCCCGACCCACCCAAAAGAAGCCCGTATAGGGCTCCGTTTCAAAATCTCCTCAAATCGGGCTTATTTTCGAAAACGGACAAAGTAAAACGGACTCTATAACTGGGTTGTAATGGCAAATCTCATGCCTGATGGGCACTTTTACGATCCGAAAAAGGAAGGCCGCCAGAACGCGAATACGGGGCTGCAAAGGGCATTATATTGGGCTCAAAATAGGGCTATTTTTAAAAATGAAAGGCGATTTGGGTCTTGATTTACGGTGGTTTGTGAAATAGGGGAACTGTCCGGGTGCCGGAAGGCACTTTTACGGAATGTTCCGTAACCTTCGCGAACTTTTTTTGGCTCTGTCAAGTCTGCGGGAGGTTGCATTAAGCTTTCGTCGAGGAAAATATGTCGCCACCCGCAGACTTTACAGAACCCAAATTTGTTCGAAATGAAGAAACCGCCATCAACTGTCGATACAATAGCACCCTGATTTCAATGAATTTATAAATATTGTTTGCATTTTATCTTATATCCTAAGGCAGTGTGAGATATCCGTCGGGATAGCCACGAAGTCAGCATATCGGGATTCCGGTGTTTTGATTATTAGGATGAAGGCGCCTGAGCACTGGCGTTCGAACCAGTTCGTATATTAGGATGGTAAAAAATGAGGACCGAAATCATCGCGATCTGTTTTGCAATCTTTTTGATTGTAATGGTGGTTATGCCGGTATCTGCAACTGGTGGGGGAGCACCGATGTGGCCACGTAGCTGGGAATCAGTGTGCCAAAAGTTTCCGCAGGATCAAAATTGGGATCCGTCCTGTGATCTTTTATCTATAGTTAGTAACGAAATAACTCTCCGAGTTGCAAATGATACAGCGTTAAAGCAGCTGATACAGAATATTCAACTGACTCCGGGACCACAAGGACCTAAGGGAGATACTGGGGCCACCGGAGCAACAGGAGCTCAAGGACCGCCCGGACCCACCGGGGCAACCGGATCGACCGGAGCAACAGGAGCTCAAGGACCTAAGGGAGATACTGGGGCCACTGGAGCTACCGGAGCAACCGGACCTACGACAATGGCGAATACAATTGTTGAGACCACAACAACATTGAACATTAATTCCAATGGAATGCTATCTGTTTCCTGTCCTCCAAGTCATCCTTATGCCATAGGTGGTGGCTATTATTGCGAAAACCCCAATTCTATTCCAGTGTTATCAGAACCGACAGGTGGTTCAACCACTAACGCAGCAACTGGTTGGCTGGCTATGTGGTACCCCGTTCAAACAAATGATGAATTTAGTGTATGGGTAATTTGTAGTACGTAATTCGTAAACCGCGAGCTCTGAGCGGGAAAACTCCTGCTCAGTTTTTCATTTTTTTTAATTTCCCAAACGAAATATTTTAATCTGTTTATAACAGGTTCTGTCAAGTCTGCGGGGGGTGACATATTTTCCTCGATGTAGGTTTAAAGCTAACACTCGAAGACTTGACAGAACCGCATGTGGCAAGGTACATCTATGAGTAGGCATACGAACGGCAGCAGCGGTTGCAGCACACCCGGTGCATGCGAGAACCCAACTATTCCATTGTAAAATCTGTATGGATTGTTATAACACGTTCTAATGCATGGATGGGTGATCACCGGTTCTATGGGAGAGGCACATCCAAGGTAACTTGGTTCTCTCCGCAATCTTCATTTTCCAGTAATGATTAGTAATTTATTATGGAAGAGTGGATATGAACGGGAATTCCGCAAAAAAACAGGGAATGTCCTATTTTCTGTTAATTCTCTATGTACTGGTGATCCTAATCTTCGCAATGCTCCTGTTCATTGTTTCAAGCGCCCTGAACCTCAGCGAGACCCTCTTTACCTTTCTCCAGCACCACGCATCCCTGCAACTCAGTGAACTTGCCATCGTCAGTATATTTCTCGACATTGCCTTTGCTGCATTGATCATCTGGCTGTGGCGGGAATTGAAGCAGGCGGAACGTGACCAGGAAACGAAGGAAACACGCCTCGCCATGGATACAGCGAAACTTGCATTTCTCAACAGCGTCCTGAACCTGGACGTCCTCAACCAGCTGACGGAACTCGCCGGAGATGAGGCAGGCGAGGACCAAAAAATCGAATTAAATAAAGTAAAAACGACGGTTACCCGGATAGACCGGCAGATCAAGTTCATCAAGGAGTACCAGGACATCGGGTCCAGCCCGCCGGAATGGCAGCATGTTCCCGATGTCATCATGCGGGCCCGTGTTGGCCTCAACGCGGGGAAAGTCATGATCGATGTCGATATGCGAGATGTGGAGATCTTTGCCGATCGTCTCCTCGAAAAAGGATTTTATTACATGATTGACAACGCGTTGAAGCATGGCGGCGAAAACCTGTCCCGGATCCGGTTCACGGACCATACCCTGGATACGACGCTTGTTATTGTCTGTGAGGATGATGGCGTTGGTATTCACCTGAAAAAACGTGCATCCCTGTTTCCGGAGACATATGGCAGGCATTGGGGTTACGGGCTCTTCTTTATCAAGGAAGTCCTTGCTGCGACCAATATTACTATCAAAGAAACGAGCGCACCCGGGAACGGGGCACGGTTTGAAATCCACGTGCCTGGTGGGGTACACCGGTTACAGTCCAGATGAAAAACAGGAATCCGTACTGGACATTTTTTTCGGGGGCACTCATTTTCCCAGAGAAATGTAGTATGGCTTCACAAAGCCGTTGACGAGGATCCAGACCCGCAGCAGGATGATGAGGACGGCGATGATGTACGGCCACAGTGCCAGGACGATACCCATACCAAAGGTGATGAAAAGTGCGTCGGCACCACGGCAACCCCGTCCACATGCTCTACCGAATGGGTGCTGGTGCATCTGCGGGAGATGCCCATATTTTTCTCTCGATGATTATACCCGAACTCCCTTTATTGTACCAGAACCGCCGCGAGCCTAATGCGATACCTTTGAGTATAGTACCGATATCCCCCGGGGGACCGGACCGGATTTTCCGACGATTCCGGAGGCCGGAGACTCCTGAAATTTTGGAGTTTACATCGTTTCCTTTAATTCTCATTAAAACCCGGTCCTGGTATGTTGATGGGCCGGTGCGTCTTTTGCGTTAGCGGTCGATTTCATAAAACCAACGATGAAACGAAGTGGCGATTAACCACGGATGCAATAGCACCGTCGGTAGCAATTTATACCTATTTCCTCAATACTGGACTATTATGCCGGCGCGGTTAGTACGTTCTCCTCTAGG